>Ga0207888_100014_pt1 | contig 249345 bp, 222 predicted proteins | sample LinPmetageLP43_FD_184055 | JGI IMG/M metagenome (GOLD analysis project Ga0207888, IMG submission 184055) | Marine viral communities from the Pacific Ocean - LP-43 (SPAdes) | ecosystem: Environmental > Aquatic > Marine > Oceanic | place: Pacific Ocean | collected 2010-08-27
GTCAGCGTTGTCTTGCCGTGGTCAACGTGTCCAATCGTGCCGATGTTCACGTGCGGCTTGTTGCGTTCAAACTTTGCCTTGCCCATCGGGCCTCTCCTTCATTCTAAATTCAAAAGACCGGCTCACCGGTCGGGGATGGATCAGGAACCTGCGACTTCCTGAATGATTTTCTGTGCTTCGGCACGCGGAACTTCGTCATAGTGAGCGAAGATCATCGTGAACTGGGCGCGCCCTTGCGACATGCCGCGTAGGTTGGAAACGTATCCAAACATGTTGACCAGCGGCACCAGGGCATTGATCGCCACGGCGTTACCGCGTGGTTCCGAACCCTGGATCTGGCCACGGCGGGAGTTCAGGTCGCCGATCACGTCGCCCATGTAGTCTTCCGGCGTGACAACTTCCACTTTCATGATCGGCTCCATCAGGCGTGGGTCGCCCTTGCCTTTCAGCTCGCGGAATGCGCCGCGGGCGGCGATTTCGAATGCGAGGACCGAGGAGTCAACGTCGTGGAACGCGCCATCAACCAGCACGGCCTTGAAGTCAGTGACAGGATAACCAGCCAGAAGGCCGTTTTCCTTGGCCATGTTGAGGCCTTTTTCCACACCGGGGACGTATTCCTTTGGAACCGAACCGCCGACGATCGTGCTTTCGAACACGAAGCCCGAACCGGCTTCGAGTGGCTCGAACTGCAGCTTGATGCGCGCGAACTGGCCAGTACCACCGGACTGTTTCTTGTGCGTGAAGTCGATCTCGGCCGGACGACCAAGTTTCTCACGGTAGGCCACCATCGGCTGACCGATGTTTGCCTCAACCTTGAATTCGCGCTTCAGGCGGTCGATCAGGATGTCGAGGTGAAGCTCGCCCATGCCTTTCATGATCGTCTGGCCGGATTCGAAATCGGTTTCGACGCGGAAGGATGGATCCTCTGCGGCAAGGCGCTGGAGGCCAACCGACATTTTTTCCTGGTCAGCTTTCGATTTCGGCTCGACGGCGATCTCGATCACGGGATCGGGGAACGTCATCGTTTCGAGAACGACCGGCTTGTTCGGATCACAAACCGTGTCACCCGTTGTCGTTTCCTTGAGGCCGGCAAGCGCCACGATGTCGCCTGCGAAGGCTTCCGTGATCTCGTCCTGCTTGTTGGAGTGCATCATGACCATACGGCCGACGCGCTCTTTCTTGCCTTTGGTCGAGTTCATGAATGCATCGCCTTTCGACAGCGTACCGGAATAGATACGTGTGAAGGTCAGCGTGCCCATGTAGGGGTCGTTCATGATCTTGAAGGCGAGGCCCGAGAACGGCTGGCTGTCGTCAGCCTTGCGTTCGATATTACGAACTTCTTCCTCATCACCCGGCAGGAAGCCGAAGTAAGGCGGCACGTCGAGCGGACCTGGCAGATAGTCGATCACCGCGTTCAGCATTGGCTGCACGCCCTTGTTCTTGAAGGCCGAGCCGCAAAGAACCGGCACGAAAGCCATGGCCAGCGTACCCTTGCGGATCAGCTTGCGCAGCGTTGGCACGTCAGGCTCGTTACCTTCGAGGAAGGCTTCCATGGCATCATCATCTTGCTCAACAGCAAGCTCGACGAGCGTGGCGCGCATCTCTTCAGCCTTGGCCTTGAGGCTGTCACGGATCGGCTTGAGGATCCAGGAAGCGCCGAGATCGTCGCCTTCCCATACCCATTCCTGCATCGTGACAAGGTCAACGTGACCAGCCAGATCGGTTTCGGAACCAATCGGCAGCTGGATCGGCGCAGGCGTTGCGCCTGTACGGTCCTTGATCATGTGGACGCAGTTGAAGAAGTCAGCGCCGATCTTGTCCATCTTATTGACGAACACGATACGCGGAACCTTGTAGCGGTCAGCCTGACGCCACACGGTTTCAGTCTGCGGCTCAACACCGGCGTTCGCGTCAAGGACGCAGACGGCGCCGTCGAGAACGGCCAGCGAGCGCTCGACTTCGATCGTGAAGTCAACGTGTCCGGGCGTGTCGATGATGTTGAAACGGTATTTGTCGGACAGCGGCGTGGAGCCGTCTTCCGTGCGTTCCCAGAAAGTGGTCGTCGCAGCGGACGTGATCGTGATGCCACGTTCCTGTTCCTGCTCCATCCAGTCCATGGTCGCGGCGCCATCGTGCACTTCGCCGATTTTGTGCGACTTGCCGGTATAGTAAAGGATGCGCTCTGTTGTCGTCGTCTTGCCAGCATCAATGTGGGCCATGATGCCAAAGTTACGATAGCGATCCAGCGTGTATTCGCGGGCCATGTGGGTAAACCTTCGTGTCTGCTTTCCGGGAGGAAATTGTGGCAACTGATGGGCGCGTTACCCTCAGTTGCCATGAAATTCCAGTGCTGATTACCAGCGGTAGTGTGCGAAAGCCTTGTTGGCGTCCGCCATGCGGTGTGTGTCTTCGCGTTTCTTGACGGCGTTACCGCGGCCTTGGCTCGCGTCCATCAATTCACCAGCAAGACGCTCACGCATCGTGTTTTCGTTGCGGCCAGCGGCAGCAGCCGACAGCCAGCGGATTGCGAGGGCCTGGCGGCGCTCGGTGCGAACTTCAACCGGGACCTGGTAAGTTGCACCACCGACGCGGCGCGAACGCACTTCGACGGATGGGGCGACGGCTTCGAGCGCGGCGTGGAAAACCTCGACAGGGTTTTTCTTTGCGCGTGTTTCGACGAGTTCGAAAGCACCGTAAACGATGCGCTCGGCAACCGACTTCTTACCATCGCGCATGATCTGGTTCATGAACTTGGTGACGATAATGTCTTTGAATTTCGGATCCGCGAGGACCTGACGCTTCTCTGCACTGTGACGACGAGACATGGAGCGGCCCTCTTATTTCGGTTTCTTCGCGCCGTAATGCGAACGGCGTTGTTTACGGTTCTTGACGGGCTGGGTGTCCAGCGCGCCGCGGATGATGTGGTAACGCACGCCCGGAAGGTCTTTCACGCGGCCGCCGCGGATAAGCACAACCGAGTGCTCCTGCAGGTTGTGGCCTTCGCCCGGGATGTAGCACAGCGATTCGAACCCGGAGGTGAGACGCACTTTTGCCACTTTACGAAGCGCCGAGTTCGGCTTCTTCGGGGTCGTTGTGTAGACGCGTGTACAAACACCACGGCGTTGTGGGCAGGCCTTGAGGGCCGGTGTCTTGGTGCGCGTCGGCTTAGGCGAACGCGGATTACGAATAAGCTGTTGAATTGTGGGCATTCGGGCCTTCTGTCTCTTCTGAACTCATGGCCCGATGGGCCGGTAACGAAATGATGCCCCGAATGCCATTGCAGCTTCCGGGACGGCTGAAAACTTGGGGGTCAGATTGGCCGGATCATTCCTGAACCGGTACGGCGAAAGGGCAAAAGCCCAGCTGCCTCTCTGACGATGGGTGGCGTTTAAGCCTCTCAGGCGCTGGCGTCAAGGGTGGCATGCCGCCGGACCGCAGCAATATTAAGCCTGAATGCGGGCCTCTAGAACGGCAGGCCGATCCTGTCGATGCACGCGGCTGCTTCAGGGCCTGCTGTACCGCCCTCCAGCTGCGCCCTGAAAGCGGCAAGTTCGTCCGCCGCATCAGGCTCCAGCGCCCCTGCCCGCTGGAAATCACCGGCCCTGAGTAAGTCCTGGCAATCGGCAATCGCCCAGCTATCCAGAGACAGTACCGTAATGATTGCGATGGCAATTACTGCACAAACCGCGCCGATAACATCGTTTCGTTGCATGCGCCGCCTATCCCTGAAAGCAAGAAAGCCTGCCAACGCTGGCAGGCTTTCTCAGTTGTATCAAGTGCCGTTCTGGCCGGACTATTCGTCCGCTGGCTCGGAAGCCGGGGCCGGAAGGGCTGCCATGGCCAGATTCGCCGCTTCTTCCTGGGCCTTGGCCATCGCAGCAGCGCGCTTGGCTTTCAGCTTCAGGTCGCGCTCGGCCGCAACACGGCGGAACTGACGGATACCACCGCCTGTACCGGCCGGGATCAGACGGCCAACGATGACGTTCTCCTTAAGTCCGTCCAGCGTATCGATCTTGCCCTGGATGGCTGCTTCGGTGAGCACGCGGGTCGTCTCCTGGAACGACGCAGCCGAGATGAAGCTGCGGGTCTGGAGAGACGCCTTGGTGATGCCGAGCAGGAGCGGGTTCGCCGTAGCTTCGTGCTGGTCCTTTTTACGGGACTTGCGCACGACTTCATTGGCGTCCTCGAAGTCGATGAGATCGATGTGCTCGCCAACGATGAACGGTGTGTCACCGCCATCAACGATTTCGACCTTCTGAAGCATCTGGCGAACGATCACCTCGATGTGCTTGTCGTTGATCGGCACGCCCTGCAGGCGATAGACCTTCTGCACTTCGTCGATGAGGTAGTTGGCCAGGGCCTCGACACCAAGCGTCGACAGGATGTCCTGCGGCGCCGGGTTACCGTCCATGAGGTATTCACCACGCTTGATGAAGTCACCATCCTGGACCGCAAGGTGCTTACCCTTCGGCACGAGGTAATCGATCTGGTCACGACCTTCCTCGATCGGCACAATCGAGACGCGGCGCTTGTTCTTGTAGTCACGGCCGTAAAGCACCTTGCCATCGACTTCTGCGATGATGGCGTGATCCTTCGGACGGCGCGCTTCGAACAGTTCGGCCACGCGTGGCAGACCACCCGTGATGTCCCGTGTCTTCGCACCACCGGTCGCAACACGTGCGAGCGTGTCACCGGCTTCGATCTTGTCGCCATCGGCAACAGACAGAATAGCGCCAACCGACAGGAGATAGACTGCATCGGAGCCGTTCGGCAGTTTGACCGGCTTGCCGTCCTTGTCGATGACCTGGATCGACGGCTTGATGTCAGCCGCTTTCGAGGCCGAACGCCAGTCGATCACAACGCGGGACGAAATGCCCGTCGCTTCATCGGTCTCTTCACGCACGGAGACGCCATCGATCACGTCGATCAGTTTGGCTTCGCCTGCAACTTCCGACACGATTGGCTGGGCAAACGGATCCCAGTCTGCCAGCGGCATGCCGGGCGAGACTTTCGCCTTGTCCTTGACCATGAGGCGTGTGCCGTAAGCCGGACGGAACGACTGACGCGTGCGTCCGTCGCCATCGACGATCTCGACCTGCATACGCCGGCCGACAACGATGATGTTCTTGTCCTTGCGGGTCACATACTCGCCGTCCGTGAACCGGACCGTGCCTTCGAAGCTGGCTTCGATGGACGATTGGTCGGCCACCTGCGCTGCACCACCGATGTGGAACGTACGCATGGTCAGCTGAGTACCTGGCTCACCGATCGACTGGGCAGCGATAACGCCGACCGCTTCGCCGCGGTTGACGACCGTACCGCGCGCGAGGTCACGTCCGTAGCACTGGACGCAGATACCGTTGCGCGCTTCACATGTCAGCGCAGAGCGGGCTTTCACCACGTCCACACCGGCATTCTCGATGATGTCAGCAAGGTCTTCGTCGATATAGGTGTTGGCAGGCGCAACAAGCGTGCCGTCGGCACCCTTGATGTCTTCAGCCGTCACACGGCCGAGCAGACGCTCGCCCAGCGAGACAGTGACATCAGCGCCTTCCATGACAGCCGAGATGTCGATGCCTTTTTCAGTGCCGCAATCATCTTCGTTGATGATGCAATCCTGGGCGACGTCGACAAGACGGCGGGTCAGGTAACCCGAGTTCGCCGTTTTCAGAGCCGTATCGGCAAGACCCTTACGGGCACCGTGCGTCGAGTTGAAGTATTCAAGGACGGTCAGGCCTTCCTTGAAGTTCGAGATGATCGGCGTCTCGATGATCTCGCCCGACGGCTTGGCCATCAGGCCCCGCATACCGGCGAGCTGTTTCATCTGGTTCTTCGAACCACGCGCACCGGAGTCGGCCATCATGTAGATCGAGTTGACCTGAGCCTTCCGGTCGCCCTTGGCCACCTGGGCCTTGGACGCGGATTCCATCATGGCGTCAGCGACCTTGTCCGTACATGTGGACCAGGCGTCGACAACCTTGTTGTACTTCTCGCCGCGTGTGATCAGACCGTCGGCATACTGGCGTTCGTATTCGGACACCTGCTCCTTGGTCGCTTCGACAAGCTTCTTCTTCGCTTCCGGAATGACCATGTCATCCTTGCCGAACGAGATGCCGGCTTTCGCAGCTTCCCTGAAGCCGAGACCCATGATCTGGTCGCAGAAGATGACCGTCGCCTTCTGGCCGCACAGACGATAGACATCGTCGATGATCCGGCCGATGGCCTTCTTGGTCAGCGTCAGGTTGACCATGTCAGGCTGGATGCCTTTGAAGCGGGGCAGGATGTTTGCAACCATGTAGCGGCCCGGTGTCGTGTCGATCACACGGCGCCATGGCTTGCCTTCATCATCAACGCCTTCGTACATCGCCTTGATTTTCGAGTGCAGCGAGACAAAACCGTTGTCCAGCGCCTGCTCGATTTCAGCGAGATCCGTGAAGATCATGCCATTGCCGACTTCCTCGTCGCGATCGAGCGAGAGGTAGTAAAGGCCGAGGATGATATCCTGCGACGGCACGATGATTGGCTTGCCGTTGGCGGGCGACAGGATGTTGTTCGTCGACATCATGAGGACGCGGCATTCCAGCTGGGCCTCAAGGCTCAGCGGCACGTGAACGGCCATCTGGTCACCGTCGAAGTCAGCGTTGAACGCGGCGCAGACCAGCGGGTGCAGCTGGATGGCCTTGCCCTCGATCAGTTTCGGTTCGAACGCCTGGATGCCGAGGCGGTGAAGCGTCGGAGCGCGGTTGAGCAAGATCGGGTGCTCGCGGATAACCTCGTCGAGGATATCCCAGACTTCCGGCTTCTCTTTCTCGACCAGTTTCTTGGCAGCCTTGACCGTACCGGCAAGGCCTTTGGCGTCGAGACGCGCATAGATGAACGGCTTGAACAGCTCGAGCGCCATCTTCTTCGGAAGGCCGCACTCGTGCAGTTTCAGGTTCGGGCCAACCACGATGACCGAACGGCCGGAATAGTCGACGCGCTTGCCGAGAAGGTTCTGGCGGAAGCGACCCTGCTTGCCCTTGAGCATGTCGGAGATCGACTTCAGCGGACGCTTGTTGGTACCCGTGATCGTACGGCCGCGACGGCCGTTGTCGAACAGGGCATCAACCGACTCCTGAAGCATACGCTTCTCGTTACGGATGATGATGTCCGGTGCGCGAAGTTCCATAAGGCGCTTCAGGCGGTTGTTCCGGTTGATCACGCGGCGATAGAGGTCGTTAAGGTCGGACGTCGCAAAGCGGCCGCCGTCCAGCGGGACCAGCGGGCGCAGGTCTGGCGGGATGACCGGCACGACGGTCAGGATCATCCATTCGGGCTTGGCGCGCGACTGGAGGAAGGACTCGACGACCTTGAGGCGCTTGGACGCCTTCTTGGTCTTCAGTTCCGACGTCGAATTCTGGAGGTCTTCGCGAAGCGATTCAGCGAGTGCAGGCAGGTCGAGGTTGCGCAGGATCTCGCGGATGGCCTCGGCGCCGATCATGGCTGTGAACGCGTCTTCACCCAGACGGTCCTGTGCATCCATGTATTCTTCTTCGGTCAGGAGCTGCTTGGGCTCCAGTTCCGTGAGGCCGGGCTCGATGACCACATAGCTTTCGAAGTAGAGCACGCGCTCCACGTCTTTCAGCGCCATGTCGACCAGGGTCGAGATCCGGGACGGGAGCGACTTCAGGAACCAGATGTGCGCAACAGGTGCAGCAAGATCGATATGGCCCATGCGCTCGCGACGGACGCGTGCGAGGGTAACTTCAACGCCGCACTTCTCGCAGACGATGCCGCGATACTTGATGCGCTTGTACTTGCCGCAAAGGCACTCATAGTCCTTTACCGGGCCGAAGATGCGGGCGCAGAAAAGGCCATCACGCTCGGGCTTGAATGTCCGGTAGTTGATGGTCTCAGGCTTCTTGATCTCGCCTGACGACCACGAGCGGATTTTCTCCGGGCTTGCGATCGAAATGCGGATCGCCTCGAAAGTCGGGGCGGGCGTATTCGGGTTGAAAATACTGGCGACGTCCTGGCGCATGGGTGTCTGCTCCTTGGGTGGGCGATGTTGTCGGGGCGAAAGGCCCCTGCCCTCATGAAATTATCGTGTCGACCGGGATGCCCCGTGAAACGTTTCTCGTTCCGCGGGGCATCCCGTTATTTCGCTTACTGTCTACTCGGCAGCGACCGTGGACTCCTCGTCCTCGATTTCGCCATTGTCCTCTTCGATCAGCTCGACGTTGAGACCGAGCGAGCGCATTTCCTTGATCAGCACGTTGAAGCTTTCCGGAATACCAGCCTCGAAGGAATCGTCGCCACGGACAATCGATTCATAGATCTTCGCACGGCCTGCAGTGTCATCCGACTTAACAGTCAGCATTTCCTGCAGCGTATAGGCTGCGCCGTAGGCTTCGAGTGCCCAGACTTCCATCTCCCCGAAGCGCTGGCCACCGAACTGCGCCTTGCCGCCCAGCGGCTGCTGGGTAACGAGCGAGTAAGGACCAGTCGAACGCGCGTGGATTTTCTCGTCCACGAGGTGGTGAAGCTTGAGCAGGTACTTGTACCCGACCGTTACAGGGCGTGCGAACTGAACGCCGGTACGACCGTCGAACATTTTCACCTGGCCTGACGTATCGAGACCGGCACGTGTCAGCAGATCGTTGATGTCGCTTTCGCGAGCACCATCGAACACTGGCGTAGCGATCGGAACGCCGTTGCGCAGATTGCCTGCAAGCTCGACGATCTCGGCGTCGGTTTCAGGAAGCTCCTGGTCGTCGCCATAGGCGTAGACAACAGCCTTACGAAGCGCGTCCATGTCATGCTTCTGGTGGAACTCCTCCAGAGCCTGGTCGATGATCCGGCCGAGACCACGGCAGGCCCAGCCTGTGTGAGTCTCAAGGATCTGACCGACGTTCATGCGCGATGGCACGCCAAGTGGGTTGAGCACGATGTCAACCGGCGTACCATCCTCGAGGAACGGCATGTCTTCGCTCGGGTTGATCTTGGAGATCACACCCTTGTTGCCGTGACGGCCAGCCATCTTGTCACCCGGCTGAAGCTTACGCTTCACGGCCAGGAACACTTTGACGACTTTCATCACGCCCGGAGGCAGGTCGTCGCCGCGCTGGACCTTGTCGACCTTGTCGTTGAAGCGGGCATCAAGCTCATGGATCGACGCATCGAACTGCGCGCGCAGGGCGTCGAGATCGGACTGGGCCTTTTCAGACTTCAGGGCGATATCCCACCACTGGCTCTCGCTCAGCTCATCAAGGGCACCCGGTGCGATCTTGCCGGCCTTGAAGCCTTTCGGACCCGCAACCGCTTCCTTGCCGTTCAGCAGGTCAGCAAGACGCGCATAGGTGTTGCGCTCGAGGATCGACTGTTCGTCTTCCTTGTCTTCCTGCAGCTGTTCGATCTGCTCGCGTTCGATCTGAAGCGCGCGCTGGTCCTTGTCGATGCCGTGGCGATTGAAGATGCGCACATCCACAACCGTGCCGGCGTCGCCCGGAGGCACACGCAGTGACGTATCACGCACATCGGAAGCTTTCTCACCGAAGATGGCGCGGAGGAGTTTCTCTTCCGGCGTCATCGGGCTCTCGCCCTTCGGCGTGACCTTGCCGACGAGAATGTCGCCAGCTTTCACTTCAGCGCCCACAGCCACGATACCGGCTTCGTCGAGGTTGCGGAGTGCTTCCTCGCCGACGTTCGGAATGTCGCGGGTGATTTCTTCAGGACCAAGCTTGGTGTCGCGTGCCGCGATCTCGAATTCCTCGATGTGGATCGACGTGAACACGTCGTCCTTCACGATACGTTCGGAGATCAGGATCGAGTCCTCGAAGTTGTAGCCATTCCAAGGCATGAACGCGACGAGCACGTTCCGTCCGAGGGCCAGCTCACCGAGATCGGTCGATGGACCGTCCGCGATGATGTCATTCTTCGAAACCGTGTCGCCCACTTTGACGATCGGACGCTGGTTGATGCAGCTGTTCTGGTTCGAACGGCGGAACTTGGCCAGACGATAGATGTCGACGCCCGACTTCGAGCCTTCGAGATCTTCGGTTGCCCGGACCACGATACGCAGCGCGTCAACCTGCTCGACCACACCCGCCCGGCGGGCAATGATGGCGGCGCGGCTGTCACGGGCCACGATGGATTCCATGCCCGTGCCGACAAATGGCGCTTCGGACTGGACCAGCGGAACCGCCTGGCGTTGCATGTTCGATCCCATGAGGGCGCGGTTGGCGTCATCATTTTCAAGGAACGGGATGAGCGAGGCGGCAACCGAGACGACCTGTTTAGGCGAGACGTCCATGAACTGGATGTCGTCGCGGGAAACCATGGTCGCTTCGCCAGCCACACGGGCGTTGACGAATTCGTTCTGCAGCTCGCCCTTGTCGTTCACGGACGCGTTGGCCTGGGCAATCGAGTAGATCGACTCTTCCATGGCCGACAGATAGACGACCTCGTCGGTCTGCTTGCCGTTCACAACCTTGCGGTACGGGCTCTCGATGAAGCCATACTTGTTGATACGCGCATGTGTGGCGAGCGAGTTGATCAGACCGATGTTCGGGCCTTCCGGCGTCTCGATCGGGCAGATCCGGCCGTAGTGGGTCGGGTGCACGTCGCGGACTTCGAAGCCGGCACGTTCGCGTGTCAGACCACCTGGGCCAAGCGCTGAAAGACGACGCTTGTGGGTGATTTCCGACAGCGGGTTGGTCTGGTCCATGAACTGCGACAGCTGCGAAGAGCCGAAGAATTCACGCACGGAGGCCACAACCGGTTTCGCGTTGATCAGGTCGTGCGGCATGACCGTGTCGATATCGACCGATCCCATACGTTCCTTGATCGCGCGCTCCATGCGCACGAGACCGATACGGTAGTTATTTTCCATCAGCTCGCCGACCGAACGAACACGGCGGTTGCCAAGGTTGTCGATGTCGTCGACTTCGCCCTTGCCGTCCTTCAGGTCGAGAATGACCTTCATCACGCCAATGATGTCGTCATTGCGCAGCACGCGCATGTCGTCGGCAGCGGACTCGTAGCCTTTGACGGCAACCGAGAGACGCATGTTCATCTTCACCCGGCCAACAGCCGAGAGATCATAACGTTCAGGATCGAAGAAGAGCTGGCCGAACAGGGCGTCAGCGGCTTCCTGCGTTGGTGGCTCACCCGGGCGCATGACGCGGTAGATGTCGGAAAGCGCCTCAAAGCGCGTTTCGTTCTTGTCTGCCTTAAGCGTGTTGCGCAGCCATGGGCCACGGCCGGACGCGTCGATGTCGAGGACTTCGATCGTCTTGATGCCGTATTCGCGCATCTCGGCGATGATTTCTTCTTCCAGCATGTCGCCGGCTTCACCGAAGATCTCGCCGGTTTCCATGTTCACGACATCACGTGCGAGGAATTTGCCAACCAGGGCTTCGGACGGCACGAGGATCTCGTCGGTGCCGGCTTCTGCAATACGCTTGGCTTTCAGCGCGGTGATCTTCTTGCCAGCTTCGGCAATGGCCTTCTTCGACTTGGCATCGATCAGGTCAAACTCAGGCTTGAGGCCTTTCCAGGCTTCTGAACGGAAACCGGTGACCCAGCCCTGCTTGTCCATCCGGTAGATGGAGTGCGAGTAGAACAGGTCGAGGATCTGCTCGGTGTCATAACCGAGCGCATAGAGCATCGTCGTCGCCGGCAGCTTGCGCTTGCGGTCGATACGGATGTTGAGCACGTCCTTCGCGTCGAACTCGAAGTCGAGCCACGAGCCGCGGTAAGGAATGATGCGCGCTGCGAACAGCAGCTTGCCGGATGTGTGGGTCTTGCCCTTGTCGTGGTCGAAGAACACGCCGGGCGAACGGTGCATCTGCGAGACGATAACGCGCTCGGTGCCGTTCACGACAAACGTACCCTTGTCGGTCATCAGCGGGATGTCGCCGAGGTAGCATTCCTGCTCTTTGACTTCCTTGACCGAGCGAGCGCCCGTGTCTTCGTCGATGTCGAACACCACGAGCTGAAGACGTACCTTGAGCGGCGCCTGATAGGTCAGATCGCGCTGCATGCACTCTTCAACGTCGAACTTCGGCGTCTCGAATTCATAGTTCACATACTCGAGCGTCGCACGCTCGGAAAAATCTGTAATCGGGAATACCGACTTGAAAACGCCTCCGAGGCCATCATCCGTGCGTTTCTCGCGCGGCGTGTGCATCTGAAGGAAGCTCTCGTAAGAATCGCGTTGAACCTCGATCAGGTTCGGCATTTCGATGGCTTCGGGAATGCGCCCGAAGGACTTGCGGATACGTTTCTTTTCCGTGAAGGAGAGTGCCATCCCAGGATCCCAATTTTGTCCGTCCGGGCCACATGGCCACAGACCTTATCACCAGAACGCGAGTTCGCGGCGGCCTCTTGATGAGACCGCCGCGCATCTTTTAGATAGAACAGCGCCTCGCGCGAACACTGTCCGGATTTTAAAGCAGCAAACGCTACTTGATTTCGATCGTAGCGCCGACGTCTTCGAACTTCTTCTTGATCTCTTCAGCTTCAGCTTTGGAGACGCCTTCTTTGATGGCTTTAGGAGCAGCTTCGACGAGGTCTTTAGCTTCCTTCAGGCCGAGGGCGGGAACAACGTCGCGGACGACCTTGATCACGTTGATTTTCTTGTCGCCTGCCGACGTCAGAACGACGTCGAATTCCGTCTGCTCTTCAGCAGCGGCAGCTGGAGCAGCACCACCGGCAGCAGCAACAGCCACTGGCGCAGCGGCGGAAACGCCCCACTTTTCTTCGAGCATCTTCGCGAGCTCTGCAGCCTCAAGAACGGTCAGAGCCGAGAGGTCTTCGACAATCTTTTCGAGATTTGCCATTGTATGATTTCCTGTTTGGTTCGGTTGTTAGTGTTTAGATGTTGCGAAAACGGGTGCCCTAGGCGGCGTCTTTCGACGCATAAGCCGACACCACACGGGCAAGCTGGCTGGCGGGAGCCTGAATGACGCCTGCAACTTTCGTTGCCGGTGCCTGCAGAAGGCCAACAAGTTTGCCACGGAGCTGGTCGAGAGACGGAAGCTTCGCGAGGGCCTGAACGCCGGAAGCATCCAGAACCACGTCACCCATGACGCCGCCGATGATGATGAGCTTCGCGTTGTCTTTCGCAAACTCATCTGCTGCTTTCGCAGCGGACACCGGATCAGCAGCATAGGCAATTGCCACAGGACCCTGGAACAGGGCTTGGGCATCGTCGCCGCCTTGACCGTCGAGCGCAATTTTCGCCAAACGGTTCTTGACCACCTTAAGCTGACCGCCATCCTTACGAAGAAGGGCGCGCAGCTTTGACATTTCCGCAACGGTCATTCCGGAATAGTGCGTCACGATGACAGCACCGGACTCTGCGAACACGCCTTTCAGCGCGTCGAGTGCCACTGTTTTTCCAGCTTTATCCATAGCGGGTCTCCAGTAGAGGCGCCCGGACCATCCGGCCGCCCTGGTAATCGCCTTCCGGCCCGAGGGCCTTCCAGCGCCTGCCCAGGGATTGGCCTGCCCGGTAAAGCAAAACAGGAAATCCTGTTTTTCCGAACCGTTTCAACGCCTCACCCCGTCTGCATAGGTGGCCAAAAGCCTTTACCGCGTCCGAAAACGTGACCTATGGTCTAGGACAGGAAAACGGGAGGCCGCCGATGCACATCGGTGATCTCCCGTCAAGAGAGGTCTGTTAACGCTTTATCCAAAGGCCCGCAACCCCCTGAATCCAGAAAATGTGTTCCGACAGGAAAAAGCCCGGCGCCTTTTGGCACCGGGCTTTTCTGATTTTCGGGCAAATTAGCCGCTATAGCGAGACTATTTGGTTTCCGCTGTATCGATCATGATGCCCGCGCCCATGGTCGAAGATAGCGAGATCTTCCGAACAAACGTGCCTTTGGCACCGCTTGGGCGCGCCTTGACGAGGGCATCGAGGAACGCCTTGACGTTCTTTTCGATGTCAGCGTCAGCAAAGCTGGCCTTGCCGATACCGGCATGGATGATGCCGGCTTTTTCAACGCGGAATTCAACCGAGCCGCTTTTGGCGTCTTTGACAGCCTGGGCGACGTTTGGCGTGACCGTACCAACTTTCGGGTTTGGCATCAGGCCGCGTGGGCCAAGCACCTTACCGAGGCGGCCAACAATGGCCATCATGTCCGGCGACGCGATAACGCGGTCGAAGTCCATGAAACCACCCTGGATTTTCTCCATCAGGTCTTCTGCGCCAACAAAGTCAGCACCGGCCGCCTTGGCTTCGTCAGCCTTGGCATCCTTTGCGAACACGGCGACGCGAACGTCCTTGCCCGTGCCGGCCGGCAGGTTGACCACGCCGCGGACCATCTGGTCAGCGTATTTTGGGTCAACGCCGAGATTGACGGCAATCTCGATGGTTTCGTCGAATTTCGATTTCGCATTGCCCTTCACGAGCGAGACAGCCTCGTTGATCGTGTAGGCTTTGTCGCGGTCAATCGTTTCTGCGATTGCGCGTGTGCGCTTTCCTGGTTTCGCCATCGTTCTTACTCCACCACTGTCAGGCCCATCGCGCGGGCGGACCCTGCGATGATCTTGGACGCTGCATCGAGATCGTTTGCGTTCAGGTCTTCCATTTTGGCTTCCGCGATTTCGCGGATCTGCTTCATGGTGACCTTGCCGACCGTATCAAAGCCAGGCTTTTTCGAGCCGGACGCTGGTTTCTTGCCGAGCTTCAGGCCAGCAGCCTTCTTCAGCAGCACCGTGGCAGGTGGCGTCTTCGTGATGAAGGTAAAGGATTTATCCTGATAATACTGGATGACGACCGGGATAGGCAGGCCTTCTTCCATGCTCTGCGTCTTGGCGTTGAACGCCTTGCAGAATTCCATGATGTTGATGCCGCGCTGACCGAGCGCTGGGCCGACGGGCGGGGAAGGGTTTGCCTTGCCTGCGGGAATCTGGAGCTTGATCTGCCCCAGCAGTTTCTTAGCCATTGTGTCCTCACAATTGTTACGAGGGAGCGGTGGTCTTTCGATCCGCCCCGATTGGTATCGAGGGTCCGCGGTCCGGCTGGCATGCCTTCCGCAGAAGCGCGCGTATGGCCCAATCACCCATGCAGGTCAAGCAGCCGGGATGTGAAAAGCCCGGACAGCGCTGGCCATCCGGGCTTGTTCAGTCTCGCCTGTCGACGCCGTCTACATCAGGGCATAGCCCTTGGCATTAATGTATTGCTTCAGCGCCGCGGCCCGATTCAGCGGGTCCGGGTGCGTGGACATGAATTCCGGCTGGCGCTGGCCTTGCGAGTTGGCCGCCATGAGTTCCCAAAGGCGCACCGATTGTTTCACGTCATAGCCGGCATTGTGCATGTAATCGACACCCAGCCGGTCGGCCTCGGATTCGTGCTTGCGGCTGTAAGGCAATACGACCCCAAACTGCATCGCCGCGCCGCCCAGCGCGCCTATGGCCGTGCCATACTGACTAAGCGTATCAGACTGCGTAATGGCGATCTGGCCAAGCATCATCCCGGCCTGCGCAGCTGTCGTGATCGACAGGCGCTCGGCGGCATGACGGCCCACAACGTGTCCCGTCTCATGCCCCAGAACGGAGGACAGCTGATCGTCATTCTCGGTCAGCTCCGTGATACCGCGATACACGCCGACCCGATTGCCCGGCATAACAAAGGCGTTCACGTCATCGGTATCAAACACGGCGACATCCCAGTCGGCATTGGGATCGACATAGCCGGTCTGGCCTGCCCCGCGCACTGTACGGTTCCACACATTGAGAACGCGGCTCTTGAGCCTGGAATTGGCTGTCACCGGCACTTGCGCCTTCATGTCGGTCCATGCGCTTGCAGCCATGCCAGCGATCTGGTCTTCGCCGAGAAAGATGAATTGGTTGGAACCCGTCGCCGGATTCGTCGCGCAACTTGTCACGAACGGCAGCACGCTACCGGAGGCAATGCCGCAGATGATCGCCCGGCGGGACATGTTGATACGCGGCGCATTCGCGAGAATTTCGCCGTCAAAATCGATGCGTTCAACCATATAAAAACTCCTTCACCCTGTGGCGCCATGGTTACTCTCTGGTGGCTGAAAAGCAATGCCGCAAGAATGGCGTCAGGCTCTACCTGCCTGTCACAGAATGAATGCACCCTGAATTGCCGGCCTATTCCTCGGCGACGTCACCAGAGAGGATCGCGGCCTGCTCTACCCAGCCTTCACGGGCAATCCGGCCCGAGAAGTTCAGGTGATCGTCGACCCAGGCGATATTGGCCGGGCTCCACGCAGCAATCTGGTCGTAATGGAAAATGCCGAGTTCGTTGAGCACTTCCTGTATCTTCGGACCGATACCGCCAATGATTGTCAGGTCGTCCGGTGAACCTGCGACAGCCTTGGGCAGCGCGATCGGGCGCTCAGCAGGGGTCTCGTCAGCGTCTGCGTCCTCATAGGCTTCCGCGTCGTCCTCGCCATCTTCGGAATCGTCCTCGTGGGCGTCTTCGTCCGACTCTTCATCAATCTCGCCGTCGTCATCCTCGTCCGCTTCGTCCAGCGCGTCTTCGTCGATCTCTTCATCGTCCTCGTCGACGGCTTCCTCATCATCAGATTCATAGTCGTCGTCGTCTTCGGAATCGTCTTCGTCTTCGTCTTCGTCTTCGTCTTCGTCTTCGTCTTCGTCTTCGTCTTCGTCTTCGTCTGAGTCCTCGTCCTCAATGTCTACGTCGGCATCTTCCAGCTCATCTTGGTCGTCCTGGACATCCAGATCGTCTTCGAGCTCGTCGTCCTCGCCCGCCTCTTCGAGAAATACGTCTTCCTCTTCAGCGTCTGCCGCTGCATCAGCCTCTTCGAGCTCCTGCAGGATGGCATCCGATGCGGACATGACGTCGTCTTCGTCTTCTGGCGCCTCGTCAGATTCAACTGCGAGGTCGACCAGCTCAGCCGTTTCCGCTGACGCCTCTTCCGCGACGGCTGAGTCACCCTCAAAATACGCCAGACGGCCTTCCAGGAAGCGGTTGCGCCAGCGCAGCCGGGCCAGCTCCTCGCCCGCATCATCACTCTCGATCGCAGCAGCGGCCGGTGCGGGGGCGGGATCCGGCTGGATGGCCAGTTCGGCTTCCAGCGCATCGACACGTTGCTTGAAGAAATTGGCCTGCCATTTCAGCTTGTCGATTTCTGCCGTATCCATAGCTGGGTCGGACGACACAGCCGCTGCGGCGACAGGCGCGGACACAGCCTGAGCGGGCGCAGAAGCCTGCTCATGCAAGGCCGCCTCCAGGTGCTGCACGCGGCTTTCAAGATGCCGGTTGCGCCACAACAGGCTTGGCTCGGTCTGGTCGCTGGCCATCTTTGCCGCAACAGGTGCCGTCCCGCGTCCGGCGCCTGATTTCAGCGATTGAAGCTCCGCCTTGGACCGCGACAGCTCGGCCGACAATTCAGACAGGCGCTTCTCGCGCACGTTCAGTTCGGCGCGTAGTGATGGATCTGCCATAGCGGCCGGTGAACTGCCGCCAGGCACCGTGTTGCGCTGGGCCGCATACAGGCCCTCGATTTCCGCTTTTGCCTGGTCCAGCTCGGTCCGTGCGATATCCCGGTCGACACGCGCCGTGCGCAGTTTGCCGACGAGCATGATGCCGCGCATAGACCAACCGAAAAGCAGGCTGAACAGGCCGACGCCTGCAAGCGATATCCACATGTGCGTCAGAAGCCAGGCCATTATTCGCTCCGTTCCAATACCGTGATCTCGATTGGCCGGAAGTCTGCCCCGGCGTCAGCGGAATCAATAGCCTGCTCCGCAGCAGTCGGGCCATAGCCAATCGCAGACAAACGCCCTGCATCCACCCCAGCTGCCTCAAGAAAGGCCACAACAGCCCCCGCACGAGCCTTGCCCCGTGCAACATCCGCGGGTGTCGGGGTTTGCGCGCCAGAACGCCCATTGATGCTGAAACCAAGTGCCGGGTCGCAAGCCGCCACAGCGGCCGACACTGCATCCAACACGGGGCCACTTGTCCGAAGCGGCACGGCGGCTCCATCCGCAAAGCGAATATCTCCATTGGCCATGGCGGCATCAACAAGGCCTTGGCATGTCTCGATGGGCGTTGCCGCCGGTGCCGTTTCGGGAAGCGCCGGCAGGCGGCTTATGGCCATTACATCGGCGGTATAGGGCGCGGTCAGGCCGGCAACATCCTCTTTTAGATAGGCCAGATTGCTCGGCGCGGCCTGCCCGACGATGAGGAATCCGGCGCCGTCCGGATCAAAATCCATTTCCCCGCTCTGGAACTTCACGAACTCGGGCAGCCCTCGTCGCACGCCCTCCATCCAGCCGCGATAGACCTGATCGGCAATCGCCATTTCATCCACGATATTGCCCTGGTAATGCTTGCGGGCGATCGTCAGGATTTCCCGGCGCTCGGACTCGCTGGACACGTTGCCTTTCAGAAGGAGGCCCGTATCGGATATCCGCGCCAGCCAGAGCGACGCCCCGCGCACCAGAGGCTGGCCCTTGAAGGGCGCGGCAATATTGGTGATTTCCGTTGTAACCTTCTCACGCACAGCCTTGTCCACCGCCACGCCGTTCACCCGCAGGCGCGTATCCTCAAGCGTGACATCGCCAGATTCGAGACTGGCGAGCTGATTGAGGCCAAGCCGCGCAATGCCCTGCCAGTTGCCGGCCGGTGCGCCCGACGCAAGCTGCATCTTGTCCTCGACCGTGGCACCTTGGGCAACGGCCTGCGCTTCGGCCATCAGCGCCTTGCGGATCGCGCGGGAGGGCACATGTCCCGACAGGACCAGCGCGCCCTCAGGCGTCTTCTCGACGCGCCAGACAAAGGGCGAAACCGGGGGCGCATCATCGGCCACACTCTCAACCTGCGTGACGCCGCCGAAGATCAGTCCGCCCTGCCCGTCAGCCGTTAGAATGGTGAGCGCGGCATGGCGCACGGCATCTGTTGACGGCGCCTTGCCGGACAGGATGGCATGCTGGCCATCCATGGTGACAATGGCCCAGTCATGACCGGCGGCCTTGAGAGCCGCTGTGGTTTTCTGCTGAAGTTCCATCTGCAGGTTTGCAGCATTCTGCGGTGACTGATAAACGCCCCACCAACCCGCCGCGACAAGACCGGCGAGTGACACAAGTGCAAACAGGTGATCGAGTAGCCGCATTGGGACCCCGCCTTACTCCCTGAAGTCACTTCCCTTCCTTCAGGGATGCCCTATTCACCCTCTCATCGCAAGACTTGACCGCAGGCCTGACGCCCCATGAACCAACCGATCGAGACCATCACGAGCCCGTCCAACCCGCTCATCAAGTCATTGAAAAGCCTGGAAAGAAAGAAGGGCCGCAGTGAGACGGGCCTGTTCCTGGCCGAGGGGGCACGCCTTGTCGAACAGGGCCTTGAACAGGGCTGGCAGGCAGAAACGCTCGTTATCGCCACAACCATGGCAGAGCGGCCACACCTTGCCGCCCTCGCGCGGCGCGCCGCAGATGCAGGCGCCCGTGTTGTGCTGGCGCCCGAACGGCTGATGTCAAAGGTCACCCACAAGGATAATGCGCAAAGCGTAATCGCCTCGTTCCGCCAGCAGCACCGCCCGCTGGAAGCGCTGACCAAGGCCGACGATGGCATCTGGATCGCCCTCTATGAGGTGCGCGATCCGGGCAATCTGGGCACCATCCTGCGCACGGCAGACTGCGCCGGAGCCAGCGGGGTCATCCTGCTCGAAACCTGCTGTGATCCCTACAGTTTCGAGACAGTCCGCGCCTCCATGGGATCGATCTTCGACATGCCTTTCGTCAACACATCGTTTGACGTGTTCAACGCGTGGCGCAAGGCGCAGGACCTGTCGCTGACAGCTGCGTCCGTGAACGGGACTGTACGGCATGATAAGGCGCCTTATGGCGCCCGGTCGGTTATCATCATGGGCAATGAGCAGGCGGGTTTACCGGACGCGATCGAGGCGCAGTGCGACACGCTTACCCTGATCCCGATGCGCGGCGGCGCCGACAGTCTGAACCTTGCGCAGGCAACGGCCATCATGACCTATGAGGCCTGGCGGCAGAGGGATTTCGCATGAAAACAGAGACGAAACTCCTCATCGCCGACGACTGGGACGATTACGCGCTGCTTGATAGCGGCCACCTGAAAAAGCTGGAACGCTTTGGCAGCCAGACCGTCATCCGGCCAGACCCGCAGGCCTTCTGGGAGCCTGCGCGCCCTGTCGACACATGGACGGCCGATGCCGCCTTCCTCAGCAAGAATGACGACGAGGATGGCGGCGGCAATTGGGAAACCCTGTCGCCGCGCGCCGCCGAAGACTGGCCAATGCGCTGGAACGGGCTGACCTTCACCGCCCGCCGCACAGCCTTCCGCCACATGGGTGTTTTCCAGGAACATTCGGTCCACTGGCGCTTCGCGCAGGAACAGATCCGCGCCGCCAAGCGCCCGGTCAAAGTGTTGAATTTGTTCGGTTATACCGGAATGATGTCGCTCGCGTGCGCCGCTGCTGGCGCCGATGTGACGCATCTCGATGCCAGCCCCAAATCCAACGGCTATGGCAAGGACAACCAGGCCCTGAGTGGCCTTTCGGACCGCACGATCCGCTGGATTGCCGATGACGCAATGAAGTTCGTCGCCCGCGAAATCCGCCGCGAGAACCGCTATGACGCCATCGTTCTGGACCCACCGAAATTCGGCCGCGGCCCAAAGAACGAGACGTGGCGCTTTGAACAGGACCTGCCAGAACTACTTGATAACATAAAGAAATTGCTGGTCGAAAAGCCGCTGTTCGTTATCGCGACAGCCTATGCCGTTCGCCTGTCATACCTCGCTTTGTCGCAGACACTGGGAGACCGGCTCGCCTCCTTTGGCGGCGTCATGGAACAGGGCGAAATGGCCTTGCCGCAGCAAGGCTCCAGCCGCCTCCTGCCCACGGCGCTCTATGCCCGATGGCGCGCCAGCTAGGCCGGGAAAGGCCCCGCCATTTCCCTCATCCAGGCTGCCCGAACAGATGCCCGGATAAAGCCCGAAAATACTACGAATAGTGCCCGAACGGCTTTCGGCCGAGCGGACCAGCCTATCCACGCCTCACGCTTCGCTCGCTTCCAACCCGCAGACAAAAGAAAACGGCGGCCCCGAAGGACCGCCGTTCCCAAATGTTTGCCGTGAGGCGTCAGACTAGAAGTCGAACGTCGCACCAACGAAGAAGTAACGGCCCAGCGCGTCATAAGACTGCGGGTAGGTGTTGCCGTTACCCGTCGTACCAGCCGAAGCCGACAGCGGTGGATCGGTATCCAGGATGTTGTTCACACCAGCGCGGAGCGTTGCGTAATCCGTCACGCCCCAAGTACCGGCGAGATCGAAGTAGTTCTGCGCGTCCAGCGTGGAGTCAACACGACCCGTTGCACCGGTGTCGAGATCGACGGCACCGAGGTAACGCCATGTACCGCTGATTTCGAGAGCGTCGACTGGTGTGGACCAGCTGACACGTGCGCGGTGACGCCATTCTGGTGTCGGCGTGCCGCAGTCGTTGCCGTATTTGCCAACGCACTCATACTCGGCGAAGGTTTGGCCGATTGGATCGTAGTCAAGTGCTTCGAGCCACGTGCCGTTCATCGACATGTTCAGCGAACCGAGCGAACCGATGTCGAAGCCGTAAGCAGCTGCGATATCGACACCCGACGTGGACACGCCACCGATGTTGACGTTCGTGTCGATCACGTTGCCGGTACCGACCCAAAGCTGGCCGTTGTCGTTACGAACGATGCGGCTACATGCATCGGCGTCACCTTCGAGGTAGCAGAGCTGCATCGTGACGGACGCACCAACAGTCGTAATCGCTTTCGTGATATCGATGTTGTAATAGTCGACCGACAGGCTGAGGCCTGGAACAAAGGTTGGTGTTGCAACGAAACCAACTGTGTAGGTTTCAGCTTCTTCAGGATCGAGACCTGGGTTGCCACCTTGCAGGTAGTTGTACTGACCAGCAGGCGAGTTCAGAGCACCCGAGTTAGCCTGGGCTGCGTTCACCTGCCATGGGTTCGTACCGATACAAGCTGCACCGCCCGTGCCGTCTTCGGCTGGATCAGTGAAGTCGCAGAGGTCGTCGTCAAGGTCAAAGAGGTTGAAGCCCTGTGCCTGGAAGAGGTCGATGACGTTCGGCGCCCGGACAGCTTTCTGGAAGCTGGCGCGGAAACGAATGTCCGACGTCGGGGCATAGTCACCACCGATTTTGTACGAGTCGGCGCTGATGCCGGTCGAGTAGTCGGAGTAGCGATAAGCACCTTCGATCGACAGAAGTTCGATACCAGGCTTGCCGGTAACGAGTGGCATCTGGAATTCACCGAATGCTTCGTAGGAGTCGATAGCACCGGAGAGACCGATCGTGGGTCCGCCTTGACCAGCGCCGTCACCCGTTGCGAACGAGTTGTCGGTGATGGATTCAAGGGAGTCACGACGGTATTCGATACCCATAGCGACCTTGAGGCCTTCATCAGCCGTTGGCAGCTTGAAGCCGTACTGGCCGATATCGCCCGACATCACAGCCGAAACAACGTTTTGCGTCGTTGTACCGGACTGAAGCAGTGGAACCTGCAGGTAGTCGAGGGCTGCGTCTGTGACGCCACCGACGGTCCACACGTTGTATGGCACGCAGTTCGGGTCAGTTCCGTCAACAACGCTTTGGCAAACGGCGTTGCCGTTACCGTCATCAACGACATCCATGGCGCGCGTCAGGCGGGTCACGGAGAATTCGTTGGTGTAGGCACGTGTCAGGGTAACCTGAGCGTACGAAGCAGACACGTCATAGGACCAGCCTGGTGCGTCGATCAGATCGCCGCGGAGGCCAACAACGCCACGATAGGTCTGGTAACCGAGGTTATCCGTACGACCACCGCCTTCAACGTTACGACGACCGAAGTAAGCCGGAGCGACACCGCCAAAGGCGGTCGAACCAAGCGTGCCGTCTGGATTCAGGTTTGGCGAAGAGCCCGTGACAGCGTTTTGCGTGCCGAGCGTAGCGGCAACCCAAGCTGCACCCACGCCAGCATCTTCAAAACCAGCGATGAAGTCGTTGACTTCATTTTCGTCGGTGTCTGGATCATCAATGATGTCTGGGACGAGGTCGACGGCACAGAGGCCAGCCTGCTGGTTGGCAGACAGCAGCGGGTTATCGCAGCTGATGCCTTGGGTCACGAAGAAGTTGCCCGAAGGAGCGATCTGGGCTTTCGACTCATAGTCCATGAACATGAACTGGGAGTAGGCTTCGACCGATGGGTTGATCTCGTAGTGGCCATTGAAGCCAACCGAGTAACGCTGGTCGGGACGCTGGTAGTAGTTCAGCGGGCCGAAGTTGTACTGGTCGGTTGCGCCGTTCCAGGGGCGGAACGTGTTTCCGGTGCCTTGATCGATCGTGTAGTCAAAGCTGTTGAAGTCCGTGATACGACCTGGGAACGAGGTTGAAGAACCACCGCAGTTGAAGTCGCCCGAAGATGCGAGACCAGCCGAACAGGCCGAGTAGTCGCGGTTGGCTTGAAGCACTTCATCGTTGTCACGGAAGCTGATCCATGCGGTCAGGTTGCCGCGGCCATCATCGGTATTGACACCCATGGTTGCCGTGACTTCTTTCGAGTAGCCGTCGTCGACATTGTCGTCAGGAAGCGAGAACTGCGACGGGTTCGAGGCTGCACGGCCTTCGATCGTGTCACGAAGCGTACCGTTCGTGTCATAGTCGTTGTTGTGCTGGAAGAAGCCGTACTGGGTGTCGATCTGAACGCCTTCGAAGTTGTCCTTCATGATGAAGTTGACAACGCCTGCGATAGCGTCCGAACCGTAGACAGCCGAAGCACCACCGGTCAGAACGTCAACGCGCTCAACCAGGGCACCCGGGATCAGGTTAAGGTCGGCAGCAGGATCGTTTGGCGAACCGTATGGCATGCGCTTGCCGTCGACGAGGACCAGTGTACGGGTCGAGCCGAGGTTACGCAGGCTGACAGTAGCAGTACCCGAAGCGCCGTTCGAGACAGTCGAGTTCTGAGCAGCAAAAGCCTGTGGCAGCTGAGTGATAAGGTCTTCGACCTTGGTAACACCCTGCAGTTTGATGTCAGCAGCAGACACCGAGGAAACCGGGCTTGTGGTGATCATGTTAGGCGACTGAATGCGCGAGCCGGTGACATAGACTGTCGCCTGGCGTGCAGTCGCGTCTTCAGCGGCTGGCGCTGCAACGGTGTCAACCGTTTCGTCCGCTTCTTGAGCGATGGCGAGCATGCTCGCCGATGCCATGAATGCTACGCCCGCAAATACGGACGAGGCAAGCAGGCGGGACTTCATTGTATTCCCGTTCACGTTGGTACCTCCAATGGTTTTAAAGAGCGCCTCCTCACAAGGCGCGGCCCGGAACCCCTGATTTCCGGGACTTGGCAACATCGATAGGGCTTTCGTCACGCAGCCGTCAACGCACCGTTACCTTTCCGTCATTAAAAGCGATGGGGTGTGGTTTATTTGCCTCAGTTACAGGCATTTCCTGCCTCAGGTCAGTACGAAGCTGAGAATGACAAGGCCCACAGCGAGTGTTGCAAGCAAGATCATGCTGAGAATCAGGAGAAATGAGGCGCCAAGCCAGGACAACACGCGCCCCGACCCGTAAATCACCCGTAACATCCTGTAAAGATAGATGAAAATTGCAATGAAGGCGAAGACCGGCACATAGTATGCCGTGGACTGAAAGACCGTTGCCACCAGCAGGAGAGCCGTTCCCAGGAGATAAAGATATGTCTGGAAGTGCAGCCCCGTCACCAGATGGTCGAAGACATAGATCTTGCGCCGCCACGCATACATCAGCGTCAAGAGGAGTGCGAAAACCGGCAGGAAGAGCAGGCTGAAGCGCGGCGCCCATTGCCGCAACCTTACGCCGAAACGATCCTGATTCTCATAGACCGTGGCCGCCTTGTCAGCCGCCAGCAGGCTGGCCTGAAGTTCGCCAGCACTGACATCGTCGCGCGACTGTTGCCGGACCATTTCGTGCAGCTTTTCCCGGTCGATGGTGCCGTCGGGCAGCATGATATCGGCAAACTGCACACCAGCAGGCACGGGCGCTTCTGCCATCCCCGCTCCCACGCCTGCCTCATCTGTGGGCGGCAGCGGGGCGGCCTCCTCAGGCGGACCAAGGCGGAAATCGGCACCGCCGACGGTGGGCGCCTCGAAACGCCAGCCTTCAAACCAGCCCTGCTGATCGTTCATCGTGAAGATCGTCAGGAAGAAGATCACCGAAGCGAGCAGGAACATGCGGAAGGGCGGCACATAGCGCGCCCGCTGGCCGTCCAGATAGTTGCGCGTCATGCGGCCTGGCCGGAACATCAGCATGGGCAGCGACCGCAGCAGTCGGCCGTCCAGCGCGAACATGTCCGCCACACTTTCGGTGACCAGCTCCCACACAGGGCGGTGGAAACTGGACGCAAGTTGCCCGCAGGCCGAACAGAACCTGTCCGGCACCACGGCGCCGCAATTCTCGCACGGCAGGCCGGAGTTCACCGGATGGTGCGATCCCTTTGACAGGCCTCCCAAAGCCCCGGCGCCTGCCGCTTCGATGTCATGCTCCATGTGGCCTCCCCCACGCTGAAACCTATTTGGCCTTCATGCCCTCCCGGCACAGGAACCGCGAACGGTGCTGGTCGACGGCATTGTCGGTCCAGCCTGTCAGGGTCGGGTCGACCAGGTTCTTGGTCACCTGGAACCACATCGGCGTGATCGGATAGTCGCCCAGCATCAGCTGCTCGGCCTCGGCAAAGGTCTCGGCCCGCGTCTTCAGGTCCAGTTGGGCGTTCGACTTCGCCAGCAGCGCATCATATTCCGGGTTCTTGTAGCGGCCATAATTCTGCTGACCGGTATTCGATTCCAGCAGGTAGAGAAAGTTGATCGGATCATCAAAGTCAGCGACCCAGGCGCCATCGGCGACCTGGAAGTCCGACTGACGCAGGCGCGCATACAGCACTTTCGTATCCTGCTTGATGATGACCGGGTCGACCCAAGGCGCAATCTCGGCCCAGTTCGACTGGGCAACCGGCGCGGCCTTGGGATTGTCGTCGGTCGAGCGGTGGATGTACTCGAACTGGAACGGCTTGTCGGGACCGTATCCGGCCTCCTCAAGCAGGCGCTTGGCTTCGGCGAGGCGTTCGGGGCGCGGCATGTCCTTCCATTCGACTTCCGGACGCGCGACATCGTAATTGTCGATCCCCGGCGGCACCATCGAATAGGCAGGCACGTAACCGGAAGTCAGCACGTTGCGCGTAATGAATTCCCGGTCCAGCGCCAGAGCCAGCGCCTTGCGGACCCGGACATCGTCAAATGGCGCCCGCGTGGAATTGAACGACCAGTATGTCGTGATCAGCGAGGGCGATGTGCGCGGCCAGCCGGGGAACTTGGTTTCCAGCTCGGCCTTGCGCGCGCCATCAAAAGCATTGTTCAGGTCCATCTCTCCGGCCGCGATCTTGTTCTCGACCGCCGTCGGATCTTCGAGTTCGTAATAGACGATGCGATCAAAGCAGGCGTCCGCCGCGCCAAAGCCTGTCGGGTTCTTTTCCGAGACGAGCTGGTCGCCCGTGCGCCAGTAAACCAGCTTGTAGGGTCCGTTGGTCACGATATTGCCGGGCTGGATCCAGGCATCGCCGTACTGTTCGACCACATGTTCCGGCACAGGATACGTCGTGTAGTGCGTCAGCAGGCCCGGCAGGTAGGGCGCCGGATATCCGAGCGTGATCTCAAGCGTCTTGTCATCAATCGCCCGCACGCCAAGTTCCTCTGGCGGCAGCTCACCGGAATTCACTTTTGCGGCGTTCTTGATGACGTAAAGCAGGGACGCGTATTGCGATGCGATCTCCGGCTTCTGTATACGGCGCAGCGCATAGACGAAATTGCCCGCGGTTACGGGGGTGCCGTCCGACCAGACATAATCTCCCAGACGGAAGGTCCAGACGAGACCGTCTTCGCTGGTTTCATAGCTGTCCGCCATGCCTTTGACCGGCTTGCCATCCTGGCCATGCGTCATCAGGCCGATCATCATGTCACCGATGACGATGTTCTCCCACTGGGCCGACGATTTGTGCGGGTCGAGCGTGTCGACCATGGCTGAAATGCCCCTGCGCAGGGTCGGCACATCATCGGCCGCTTTTTCACCCCCGCCACCACCGCAGGCGGCCAGTGTGATCATCATCGCGGTCACGACGGTCGAACTCATCAGGGATTTCAGCATCATGTTTCATGTCTCCGGTCTCTTTCCGGCTGCCGCCAGATTTGCCACACTGCTGCCAGACTGACGCGGCTTTGGAAAGCCTGCGTCTTGAAACGTACATTAAGGAAGCCCTGAAATGACCCGATTCCTGAGCGCGATTGCCGCGATCTGCCTCGTTTCGCTCCCCGCTGTTGCAGAAAATGCCACAACCGAGGAAGTTTATGCCTGCGCCGCAATCGTCGGCAGTGAAGCGCGCCTCGCCTGTTATGACGCCGCCGTCGGCCGCCTGAAAGCCGCCGAAGAGTCTGGCGAGGTGACAACAATCACCCGCAAGGAAGTCGAGCAGGTCAAACGCGACTCCTTCGGCTTCTCGATCCCGTCCCTGCCCTCGCTCGCCCTGAAGAAGAGCGGCGCTCAGGACAAGGAACTCGACGAGGTTACAATAGGCGTGAAATCGGTCTCCTCCGACGGCTATGGCAAGCTCCGCGTCACGCTCGACAATGGGCAGGTCTGGGTTCAGATCGACGACAAGGGCATCCGTGAGAAGAAGGCCAAGGAAGCCCGCATCTATTCGGCCATGCTCGGCAGCTACAAGATGAAGCTTGATGGCGGCCTCGCATTCCGGGTTCGTCGCGAGCAATAGACCGGGCCCTGATTTCCCTTGGCAGGTGAAGTCCCGTCCTGCACACTCTTCAGAAAAATGCTGGAGAGGAAACCAAATGAGCAGACTTACGGGATGGGCCCTGCCGGCCCTCGCCTTGGCCGCATGTGCGCCGAATTCACAAATTACTGCCGACCCTGAACCCGCCGTAGCCCCGGCCGAAGTCTCGGCGCCTGCCGCAAATCCCACACGCAACGCCTATTTCGGCGACGTGCACGTGCATACCAGCAATTCGTTTGACGCCTATATCTTCGGTGTAAGGGCGACGCCCGATGACGCCTACCGCTTCGCCAAAGGCGAGGCGATCCGGCATCCCGCCGGTTATGACATCAAGCTCGCCGGACCGCCGCTCGACTTCCTCGCCGTCACGGATCATGGCGAATATCTCGGGGTGGTCCCGGCGATGGACACGCCCTCGTCGCCCCTGTCGCAGACCGCTATCGCGCAATCGGTGTTTGGCGAGGATGCATCCGATCCCGGCAGGTCCTTCCTGCGCGTTGGCACGACGGTGGTAACAGGCGAGCCGATCGCGGAAATCTACGACCGCGACCTGATCGATTCCGTCTGGGCCGCGACAATCGATTCGGCGGAACGCAACAATCAGCCCGGCAAGTTCACCGCATTTTCGGGCTATGAATTCACCGCCATGATGGCGGTTCCCGGCAAGGGCTCGCAGGCAGCCGCCAACCTGCATCGTAACGTCATCTTCCGCGGCGAGGCGCCAGCGCGCCTGTTCTCGACGCTCGATTCCACCAATCCGGAAGACCTCTGGGCATGGATGGAGACCCAGCGCGCAGACGGCCGGGACGTGCTGGCGATCCCGCACAACTCGAATGCATCGAACGGCCAGATGTTCGCCCTTCAAACCTACAAGGGAGAACCCATGACCGCTGGCTATGCCACAACCCGCATGCGGAACGAGCCGCTTGTGGAAGTGTCCCAGGTCAAGGGAACATCGGAAACCGCCCCAAGCCTGTCGCCGAATGACGAATGGGCCGATTTCGAACAATACGAGTTTTTCATCGGGAGCACGATCAAGTCCACGCCAAGTGCGGGTGACTTTGTCCGCCCCGCCTACAAGCGCGGTCTTGCGCTGCAGGAAACCGAGGGCTTCAACCCGTTCAAGTTCGGGCTGATCAGCTCAAGCGATACGCATGTCGCGGGCGCTTCGCTGGTCGAGGAATTCCACTGGGGCAAGACGCCCCAGGACGGCGCCAGTCCCGAGGCCCGCCGATCGGTTCCGCCAAACGGGGCCAGGACATGGGAAGGCGCCGAAGACCCAAGTACAAGACGCCAAATCACCGCGACCCAGTTCAGCTCCAGCGGCCTTGCCGGTGTCTGGGCCGAAGCCAACACGCGTGAAGCGATCTTCGACGCGATGCAGCGCAAGGAAACGTTCGGCACATCCGGCCCACGCATGAAAGTGCGCTTCTTCGCAGGCATGGACTATTCGGCCGACATGCTGAAATCCGCAGCATTGCTGGACCAGGCCTATGCTGGCGGCATACCGATGGGTGGGCAGATGGATAAAGTCAGCAGCGAAACCGGGCCGGGCTTCCTCGTCTGGGCAATGCGCGACCCGCTCAGCGCTCCATTGCAACGCGCGCAGGTGGTCAAGGTCTGGTCAGACGGCGGAGAAACGCATGAAGCGATCCACGATGTTGCCTGCTCCGGCGGCGCACTGCCGGATGCCATCACGCATCGCTGCCCGGACAATGGCGCCAGCGTCGACATCTCCGATTGCAGCACCGCGCCCGGCACGGGCGCCAGCGAACTGAAGGCCTATTGGCAGGATCCGGATTTCAAGGAGGACCTTGAAGCGGCCTATTATGTCCGCGTGCTGGAAAACCCGACCTGTCGCTGGTCGACATGGGACGCCGTGCGCGCAGGCACGCCGCCTAATCCGGAACTGCCGGAAACGCTGCAGGAGCGCGCCTGGTCGTCACCTATATGGTACGCGGGCTATTCGGGCGAGTAAGGCTTCAGGCGGCCGTACGGACGAGTTCGAAGCGCGAACGCACGGTCGGCTCGGCATCAGGTGAGACCACGACATTGGTCTTTATGAGCGCGATCATGTGGCCCAGCACGGACATGGCAGCTGCCGGGTGGAGGCGCTTCTCAACTTCGGCATACATGATCTCGACCATGGCCGGGATCGAGGTCTGGCCATTGCGGAGATGTTCGAGGATGGCGGCTTCGCGGGCGCGCCGGTGCTTGGCGTACTCCGTGATGAACGTGTTCACGAAATCCTTGCCGCGTACCGGGTCGCCATGCGTGGGCCACAGCGTTTCGAAACCCTTCACACGGACCTTCTCGAGACTGTCCATATAGTCGGCCATGTCACCATCCGGCGGCGCAACGACGGTCGTTGACCAGCCCATGATATGGTCGCCGGAGAGACAGGCATTCTCTTCGCGCAGAGCGAAGCAAAGGTGATTGCACGTATGGCCCGGTGTCTCGATCACATCGATCGTCCAGCCGGGGCCGGAGAAACTGTCGCCATCGCCGACCATGACATCCGGCATGAAGCCGAGATCGTCCGCACTGCCGAGCTCGCCCTTGGCCGTCGGCACACCGCAATTCTTTGCATAGGTCTTGCAGCCAGCCCATTCCGCCATCGGCGCCGCCAGCGGGGAATGGTCCGAATGGCCATGCGTGACCAGAACATGCGTAACGGTCTCGCCTTCGAGCGCTTTTTTCAGCGCAGCGAAATGCGTTTCGTCCATCGGGCCGGGATCGATCACCGCGACTTCGCCATGACCGATAATATAGACACCCGTACCGACATACGTGAACGGGCCTGGATTGTTTGCGATCACGCGGCGGATCAGCGGCGAGACCTGCTGGACCTCGCCGTATTCGAATTCAATGCCGCGGACGTAAGGAATTGCCATGTGTATAACTCTTCAACTTTCGCTTTTGCGCGTGCCCGTCAGCGCTTCTTCGGCGCGAACGCCCCGGCAAAAGCCCTTGCCATGCGGCGGGTAGCACGCAATTTGGCGGCCAGCTTCAGGGCCACGGGAGGGCCCATGTCGGTCTTGTTCGCGTCGACGATGTAGATTCGCCCGGACATACGGTCACGTAGGACGTCTACCCCACCCCAGTCCAGCCCAAGCTCTGCAGCAAATCGCTCAATCACGGCAATTTCATCAGCTGTGTAGCAGTTCGTGGGCTCGTCGAGCAGGACTTCAACATTCTCGTTCAGGAACCGGCGCTCCAGCGGACGGCGCTTACGGAACACGACGGTCGGGCTTCCTCCGACGAGGCAGCAGCGCAGGTCTTCGACAAGACCGCCTTCAATCTCGTTGTCGATCAGCAGCTGGTAGGCCTTGCCTTCGACCGGCGCATCAAGCGGGCCTTCCAGCACACGGCCGTCATGCGCGGCGTTGAGTTCCGACTTTTCGACCATACGCCCCTGATAAGTGGTCGGATCGACCTTGAGCGTGTAGCCGGATGCGCGTGCGAATACTTCGGCCACGGTCGTTTTGGACACATCCTGGCAGCCGAAATTGACGAGACGCGCGCCGTCCTTGACCGGTGGCACGGCATTGTCGGTTTCCGTGGAATCGTCGAACTGGAAGACGATGTCGGCGGTCGAGACGTCATCGATCAGCTTGGCGCCGGAGACGTGCATGACCGGCCAGATGAAATACCAGGGGCGCGGCTTGTCAGGGTAAAAGGCGATGGTTGGGCGCTTGTGACCCGTCACGCGGCGCCATGTGCGCCATGTCTGGGCAAAGAAGTAGAAGCAGAACCAGATGAAAATGCTGTGCAGGAGCGACAGGTCCGGAACGATCCGGTGCCCGGTCTTCTTCACCAGGATCGTGCCCTCGTCATACTTGAAATCCGTGATCCAGAGACGCTCTGACATCGGGTCAACTCCTGTCGCGGGAACAACGGATGGCTGTGCCCTCGCTTTGCCTGCCTCGCACGGCGGTTAATCACTGACAACACACTTAATGCGGCGCGATTGTGAAGAATTAATCACAATAGGCGGATGTACGTAACCCGCCTTGGCTAGAGCAGCGCCTCAAGGCTGGACAGATCATATCCGGCTGCCGCTGCAGCATCAATGATATCACCGGCAGATCCCTGCCCGGCCTGTGTCAGGGCCCAGGCCGTGATGCTGCGCGTGCCCGTGCGGCAATATGCCAGAACCGGCTGGGGCGCCTCGTTCAGGATGTTGGACATGCGCTCAACGATCTCGGGCGTTGGCGCACCGGAGAATGGCAGGGCCGCAAAGCTCAGGCCCAGCGATTCGGCCTTGGCCCGTATTCCGCCCATACGTGGCTGGTCAACACCGCCCTCGCCATCCGGTCGGTTGACGACAAGCGTCTTGTAGCCAGCGGCGGCAATCGCCTCCACATCATCCTCGGAGATTTGCGGAGCGACGGAAAAAGCGTCTGTTACGCGTCGAATGTCTGCCATGGGAAGTATCCTGAATGTTGGCGCAGTCTTGATCGGCTCTGTACACAAGCTAAGGAGGATGGTGCAACCTTCCAAGCGGCGGGTTTGATCTTTCACCTATTTGCCAGCAACAGATACAGAAAGCCTCTCGCCCTTGTCATCACTTACGAGAGCCCTCAGCCGAGTTCCATGGGCCTACACGTTCCGGCGCCTGCTGATCGCGGTGCCAACGATGCTCGCCATTATCACCATGGCCTTCCTCATGATGCGCGCCGCGCCCGGCGGCCCTTTTGATGGTGAACGCAAGCTGCCCGCCGCCACGGAACAGGCCATCGCGGCCAAGTTCGGCTTCGACAAGCCCCTTCACGAACAGTATTTCGACTATGTCGGCGGCGTGCTGCAGGGCGATTTCGGCCCGTCCTACAAGACACTCGGCAAGAGCGTGAACCAGCTGATCGCTGACGGCCTGCCTATTTCGCTCACCATCGGCTCGCTCGCCATGCTGCTCGGCCTCGGCCTCGGGACGCTCCTTGGCGTCTTCGCGGGACTCCGACAAAACACGGCGGCAGACTTCACCGTCATGGGCGTGGCCATGGCCGGCATCTCCATCCCGACCTTTGTCACGGGACCGATCCTCATACTTCTTCTCGCGCTTGGCGCGGGCATATTTGCCGTCGGCGGCCTCGGCGAATACCCCAATATCGGCATGAACTGGCATAACATGACCCTGCCGGTCGTCGCCCTTGCCCTGCCGCAGATCGCGATCATCTCCCGCCTGATGCGCGCCTCGATCATCGAGACCATGCGCTCCAACCATATCCGCACCGCCCGCTCGAAAGGCCTTTCGGAACGCCAGGTGATCATGCGCCATGCCCTGCCCGCCGCCATGCTGCCCCTGATCTCCTATGCCGGCCCTGCCATGGCCCGCGTCATGACCGGCTCGGTCGTGATCGAGAAGATCTTTGGCCTGCCCGGCCTCGGCTCCTATTTCGTCAACGGCGCCCTTAACCGCGACTACACGCTCGTGATGGGTGCGATCATCGTCTACGCTGGCCTGATCGTCCTCCTGAACCTCGTGGCCGATGTGCTCTATGCGGTGCTTGACCCCAAAGTGAAGTACGACTGATGACCGATATCGACCCCCTTCTCGACCCCACCGGCCGTATCCAGCCCGTGCGCCAGGCCATCGTCGGTGGCCGCTCGCTCTGGGACGACGCCCGCGCCCGCCTGTTCCGCAACAAGGCTGCCGTCATCTCGATGTGGATTCTCGGTGTCATCGTGATCATCGCCGTCTTCGGGCCGATGGTCTGGGTCAATGACTACAAGGAAATCTCCGATCTTCGGACAATCGCCCCCACACTTGAGGGCGGGCATATCCTCGGCACCGATATCCAGGGCCGCGACCTGCTGGCCCGCCTGATGATCGGCCTGCGCATATCGCTCATGGTCGGCGTCGTCGCCACCGCCGTCAGCCTCGTAATCGGCGTCACATGGGGCGCGACGGCAGGCTATCTCGGCGGCCGGATCGACAATTTCATGATGCGCATCGTCGACGTGCTCTATGCCCTGCCCTTCATCTTCTTCGTCATCCTGCTGCTGACCGTGTTCGAGCGGAACATCGTGCTGATCTTCGCCGCCATCGGCGCCATCGAATGGCTCACCATGGCGCGCATCGTGCGCGGCCAGACCCTCGCCATCAAGGGCAAGGAATTCATCGAGGCCGCCCGCGCGTCAGGCGTTTCGCGCCGCGCCATCATCCTGCGCCACATCCTGCCCAACGTGATCGGTCCGGTCGCCGTCTATGTCACACTCACCATTCCGGTCGTGATCCTGGCGGAAAGCTTCCTGTCCTTCCTCGGCCTCGGCGTGAACGAACCGCTGACTTCGCTCGGCGTGCTGATCTCCGAAGGCGCCAAGACGATGGGCGAGAAGCCGTGGATGCTCCTCGCACCCGCGCTGACGATGGCCGTGACGCTGCTCTGCCTCAACTTCATCGGCGACGGCCTGCGCGACGCGCTCGACCCGAAAGAGCGCTAGAGCGCCTTCGCCATCGCGAAATTGAAGATCTCGACGCCGCCGATCTCGAACGTGCGGCGCTCCAGTACCGTAAACCCATGCTTCAGGAAGAACCGCCGTGCGGCCGCGCTCGCCTCCACATAAAGGCGCGTGAGGCCAGCGTCCCGCGCCGCCGTCTCGAGATGTGCAACAAGCCGCTCCACAGCGCCCGTGCCGGCAATAACGGGCGACGCATAGAGCAGGTCGATATGCCCATCGGCTTCGAGGTCCACGAAGCCAAAAGCATCGCCGCTTGCGTCAGACAGCACCCAGACCTTTCGCCCGTCACCGAGGCGCGCGGCCAGCCCTTCGGCCGACGGCACCCGCGCAAGCCAGGCTTTCACCTGCGCGGGGCTATAGTCGGATGGCCCGATGGTCGCCACGGCCTCGCGGAATATCTCTGCAAGCCGCGGCGCGTCACCATCTGCATAGGCCCGCACATTCAGCGCGCCCTGTGGCTGGAGCATCGCTCTCTCCTCGGAAAGACGCCTAGTTCAGGCGCACTTCGATCTCGGCAAGCAGGTCGCTCACACGCTTCGAGTTCGCGCCAAGGTCTGACAGGCCAACCCGGCTGATCGAACGCACGTCGATGCGCGAACCTTCGCCTTCGGGCATCACGCGGATCATCACGTCATCCTTGAAGTCGAACCAGAACGACGTGAACGTCGCCTCGATACGCCCGGCCTGGACATCATCGGTCACAACCGTCCAGCCGCGTGCCTTGACGGCTTCCAGCGCGGCTTCATAGGCCATGTCATATGACGCTGCCGGCTCGACCAGTGTTTCCAGCGTGGGATAAGGCGCATTCTTTGCCGAGGACTGCTTGGCCGGATCAAACTCCGCCTCTTCCTGCACTTCGGACACCAAACGACCACCCGTGCCCGGCCAGCGCGCATCGGCAGCGTCCGGCACGACAGGTGCGGCTTCAACCGGGTTGAGCGCGCCCGTCGATTCACGGTCAGCCAGCAGCGCTTCGCTAGGCATGATCGGGTTCGCCCAGTCGGTCTGCACATCATGCAGCGGCGGCAGGCGCTCGGCCTGGCCCTTGAAGGCAATCACGCGACCAAAGGCGAGCGTGGAAATCAGCAGCGCACCAAGCGCCAGCATCAGCGCCTGCTTCCGCGGCGCCTTGATCAGCGCGATGACAATTGCGATCAGCGAAATGCCCAGCGCCGCCATCAGCAGCAGCGGGCCCCAGCCAATCGTCATCTGGCCAAGGCCGAACTGCCAGCCCCAGAAGCCCAGCTTCGTGCCTATGGCCGCAATCGCGAACCAGAGAACCGAAAAGATCGACAGCCCGAGGGCAAAGCCCGCGAACTTGCCGCGCCAGCCGGCGTCCTGCGATGCATCATTCATGTCTGCCATTGCCTCAACTCCCTCGATTTTCCCATCAGATAGCGCGACCCGCCGAACTTGTCGCCCCTGCCCTTATCAGACAGTTTTCTGGCTGCAGTCAGTAACAATCACGGCATTTCGGGGAAACTTGTCCCACACCGGCCGTGCGGGCCTATCATGGCAGGTAATGTCTTTGCTCTCGCCCCCTGCAGAACTGCCTGCCCATCTCGTGCCGATCTGGCCGTGGATATGGCTGCAGCATCAGCTGCTCCTGGCGTGGATCCGGCTGACCTATGGGCGGGGCTATCGCTATTGCTGGGGCGCAACACATTCCGGGCGCGTCCACCTGATCTGCATCGATCTGGAATCACGCGGCCGCATGCATATCCGTCCCGTGGCCGCCCACGCGTCGCCGCAACTGGCTGCCGCGCTCAGCGGCGCAGACCCTATGCCCGCTTTCGTTCAGTTCATTTCGCATGACATGCACACGCGCGCTGCCTCAGCCCGCCTGCCGCGCTGTCCGGCCTTGCACGCAGGGGCGCTGCCCCTGCCGGATTCCTGACCCGGCAGTGGCATTTTCAAATTCAGATGCACCTGCAGCGCCGTCACGGGCGCCGGGTGTGCTGCCGGGAAAGCCTCATGCTGTCGGCAGCTTGTAGTCCTTGAACGTCTCACGCAGGGCCAGCTTGTTGATCTTGCCCGTCGCGCCCAGCGGGATCTCGTCGACGAAGGCCACATCATCCGGCGTCCACCATTTGGCGATCTTGCCTTCGAGTGCCTTCAGGACTTCTTCCTTGCTCGGCTTTTCGCCGGGCGCAGCTTGGATGATCAGAAGCGGACGCTCATCCCACTTCGGATGATAGATGCCGATGGCTGCCGCATTCGCCACTTTCGGGTGACCGACAGCAATGTTCTCGATGTCGATCGAAGAAATCCATTCGCCGCCGGACTTGATCACGTCCTTGGCCCGGTCGGTGATCGTCATCGTGCCGTACTTGTCGATATTGGCAACGTCGCCTGTGTCGAAGAAACCTTCATCACACAGCACATCGCCGCCATCGCCCTTGAAGTAGCCGGACGCAATCGCCGGGCCGCGCACCATCAGCTTGCCGGATGTCTTGCCGTCGCGCGGGAGGCTCTTTCCGGCGTCGTCCACGATCTTCAGCTCGACGCCAAAGGGCGGGCGGCCCTGCTTGAGCTTCTGCGCCATGCGCGTGTCGATATCGGCATTCATCAGGTGCGGTGGCAGTGAGCCGAGCGTTCCCAGCGGCGACGTCTCGGTCATGCCCCAGGCGTGGATCACGTCCACTTCATAGTCTTCCTCGAACGCACGCAGGATCTTCTCAGGAATGGCCGAACCACCGATCAGCACCCGGTTGAGGTGCGGCAACTTGAGGTCATTTTCCTGCAGGTAGTTGAGCAGCATCAGCCACACGGTCGGCACCGCCGCCGTGATCGAGACCTTCTCCGTATCGAGCAGTTCATAGATCGACGCGCCATCCATCTGCGCGCCCGGCATCACCATGTTCGCGCCCGTTGCCGGGCAGCTGAGGGCGAGGCCCCAGGCGTTGGCGTGGAACATCGGCACAACAGGCATCACCGAGTCGGCGGCGCCCATGCCCATCGCATCCTTCGACATCGTGATCAGCGTGTGCAGCACGTTCGAACGGTGCGAATAGAGCACGCCCTTCGGATTGCCGGTCGTGCCCGACGTGTAGCAAAGGCCGCACGCGGTCTCTTCCGGGAAGTCGCCCCAGCGGCACTCGGTCGAACGGCCATCGACCCAGATGTCGAACGCAATGGCGCCCAGCGAATTCTCGGGCATCGTGTCGGCGTCGGCGTAGATGACGAACGTTTTCACGGTCAGGAGGTGGTCCTTGATCGCCTCGACAATCGGCAGGAAGGTCTTGTCGAAGATCAGGACCTTGTCTTCGGCATGGTTGGCGATCCAGGCGATCTGCTCAGGGTGCAGGCGCGGGTTGATCGTGTGCAGGATCGCGCCAATGCCCATGGTGCCATACCAGGACGCCATGTGGCGCTCGGAGTTCCAGCCCAGCGTCGCAACGCGGTCGCCGAGACCGATGTTCAGGTCCTTCAGCGCATTCGAGACCTGTTTCGACGTATTGAACAGATCGGCATAGGTCGTGCGGACAATGTTGCCTTCGACGCGGCGCGTGATGATTTCACGATCGCTGTGAATCGTGTTGGCGTGCTCAAGGATCTTGTTCACCGTCAGCGGCCAGTCCTGCATGATGCCCAGCATCGTGTCTCCTCCATTGGATGCGCCTCAGACAGGCGACGATTTCTACGTTGCCCCCTGCTTTATTCGCGGTATTGCTGCCATGCAAGGATGAGGAGTCGCACCCATGTTGAGATTTACGTTACTTTGCGGAATGTTGCTGGCGGTCACTGCCTGCCGTGACGACTCCAATCAGGCGAATTCCGGCGCAGACAATCCCGCGATCACTGCGCCGGCCGTGGCCCAACTTCCCCTCCCGGCCTATTTTGACTGCGTGCGCGAAAACCGCGGATTGCTCATCGCGGCCCATCGCGGCGGCCCGGCGCCGGGTTATCCGGAAAATACGCTGGAAACACTCCAGCACGGTTTTGCCGAGGGCATCCGCGTCTTCGAAGTCGACATCGCCGAGAGCCGTGATGGCGTCATGCTGCTGATGCATGACAACCGCCTCAACCGCACGACCACTGGCGATGGCTATGTCGCCGACACCGACTGGGCCGAACTGGCTGCCCTCCGCATGGTCGACGACGAGGGCCAGCGGACTGACTTCCATCCGCCCAAGCTCACCGACGTCCTCCTCTGGGCCAAACAGTCCGGCGCCGTCCTCGAACTCGACCGCAAGCCGACGACCAGCTTCAGGAACATCGCCACGGCCGTGCGCGCCGCCGGGGCGGGCGATAATGTTCTGCTGATCTCGTACTCGGATGACGAAGCCGCCGAGATCGCCGCCGCCGATCCGGGCCTGATGATGACCGCCGGAGCCAAAGGCTCGCGCGACATTGGCCGCCTCGAAGAGCATGGTGTTGACCGCACCCGCCTCGTCGCCTGGACGGGTACCAACTCACCTGATTACGCCGCCTGGGCCCGCAACATCCAGGAAGGCGTCGAGCCCGCTTTCGGCACGCTCGGCCGCAAGGGTGAACGCCTCGATGATCAGTACTGGGCCGATGGCGATGGCAGCGAATACCAGGACCTCGTCGACAATGGCCTCGTGCTGCTCGCGACGGATGAGCCTTACCGCGTCGCCGCCGCGCTCAAATCCGACGACCTTGCCCGCGAGAAATGTGGACGTTGACGCCTGCGTAAACTCGGCGTATTTTGCGGTCTTGGTTTGAGACACCAGCCGCTCGCCGGGACACAATCCCGAAGGTGAAGATCTCACAGGCGCCTGACAGCGGCTGTAACCATCAGGATGCTGAACCTCTTCCAGCGGTCCTGCGGCAAGGCGAGCCCCCGCGTTGACGTGACCGCTTCTGGATGACGGTAAAGGATCTGAAATCATGTCACCCGAAATCAATACCCGCGAACAGGCGAAAGCCCGTGCGCGTGAAATCCGCGCCATGGAAACACTGGCAGGACACCCCATCTCGCATTCCGCCGCGCTCGAGCGCGTCGCGGCTGAACTCGGCTACCGCGACTGGAACACCGCTTCGGCGCGCCTCTCGAACCTGCCCGAAGTGCCGGTGCAGGTTGGCGACCGCGTCACCGGGCTCTACCTGAAGAAGCCGTTTGAAGGCGTCGTCATGGCTGTGCGCGACATTGGCGGCGGTTCGGCCTTCGAGGTCACGCTGCACTTTGACGAGCCGGTCGACGTGGTCGAATTTGAAAGCTTCTCGGCCTACCGCCAGCGCGTCAAAGCCACGATCTCGGCCGACGGCAGCTCATGGGCAAAGACCAGCGACGGCCACCCGCACATGCGGCTTCTGTCAGTGATGAACGGGATCGTCTGACGTGACCGCCCCATTCGTTGACAAACGGCCCGCTTACATCGCCCCGACGAGGGAGGCGGGCCGAGACTTCATTATGCGCGGAATAGAAGGCGAGATCCTGATGCTGAACCTGCTGCGCCTGCGCGAGACAGCTGACTATTCCGATCATCCGGATCTCGCCCCGGCTCAACCGATCTCGGGCCGAGCGGCCTATGACCGCTATATCGCCCACACGCTGCCCTTCCTGGAAGCCAGCGGTGGGGGTCTGGACCTTGTGGCTGAGGGCGGCGCGTTCCTTATAGGCCCGCCGGATGAGCGCTGGGACCTCGTTCTGCTCGTCCGGCAGAAAGACGCTGCAACCTTTCTCGCCTTCGAGGAAAACTCGGCCTATGTCGCCGGCATCGGCCATCGCACGGCGGCAATTGAGGACTCGCGCCTCCTGCCGCTTAGCGGGGCTACGCCTCAGGGATAAAGGCGGGTCGTCGTCCAGCTATCGCCATCGCGCGTGTAGCGCAGCCGGTCATGCATGCGGAACGCCTGGTCCTGCCAGAACTCGATCTCTGTCGGTGCCAGGCGGAACCCGCCCCAGAAGACAGGCCGGGGAATGTCAGGTCCGTCGCCATACACTTCGGAAATTTCGGCAATGCGCTGCTCGAACACCGACCGGTCCGGCAGGGGCCGCGACTGGTCGGACGCGATAGCGCTGATCCGGCTCTGGGGCGCACGCGACGCAAAATAGGTGTCGGCATCGGCCTGGGAGACCTGTTCGATATTGCCCCGGATACGCACCTGGCGGCGCAGGCTCTTCCAGTGCAGGCACAGCGCCGCCTTGGGATGGGCGGCCAGCTGGCGCCCCTTCACGCTCTCAAGATTTGTGAAAAACGAGAAACCGGCGTCCGAAATGTCCTTCAGCAGCACGATCCGCACGTCCGGCATGCCGTCTGGATCCACGGTCGCCAGCGACATGGCATTGGAATCATTCAGCTCCGCCGCACGGGCTTCGGCCATCCAGTCCCTGAAGAAAGCGACCGGATTGTCAGCAAGCGGGATCAGCGGACGGTCGCGTTCCGAGGCATAGTCGGCAGCGCTGGGCGAAGGGGGGATGACTGGGGACACAATAAAACTGCCTTTTTCCGGGTTTGTTAGGCTTCATGTTTTCATATAGGAGGCATCCAGCTTTAACGAGGGGTGCGGCACAACATGTCACACAACACATTCGGTCATCTGTTCCGCGTCACGACCTGGGGGGAAAGCCACGGGCCGGCCCTCGGCTGCGTGGTTGACGGCTGCCCTCCCGGCCTCGCCCTGACGCCTGCGTACATCCAGGCCTTTCTCGACAAGCGCCGCCCCGGCACATCGCGCTTCGTCACGCAGCGCCAGGAAGCCGACGAAGTCAAAATCCTCTCCGGCGTGTTCGAGGACGACCGCACAGGCGGCCCCGTGACCACCGGCACACCGATTTCGCTGATGATCGAGAATACTGACCAGCGCTCCAAGGACTATGGCGAGATCCGCGACCGCTACCGGCCCGGCCATGCCGACTTCTCCTATGACGCCAAATATGGCGTGCGCGACTATCGCGGCGGCGGACGCTCAAGCGCCCGCGAGACCGCCGCCCGCGTCGCCGCTGGGGCCGTGGCCCGCTGCGCCCTTGGCGACGGCATCTCCATTCGCGGCGCGGTCGTCCAGATCGGCCCGCATGCCATCGACCGGGACAAATGGAACTGGGACATGGTCGACCAGAACCCGTTCTGGTGCCCCGATGCAGAGACGGCGGCCCAATGGGAAGACTTCCTTGATGTAACCCGCAAGTCCGGCTCGTCCACCGGCGCCATCGTCGAAGTCCATGCCAGCGGTGTGCCCGCGGGATGGGGCGCGCCCATCTATGGCAAGCTCGACGGCGAACTGGCTGGCGCGATGATGAGCATCAATGCCGTCAAAGGCGTCGAGATCGGCGCAGGCTTTGCCTCGGCGGCGCTTAGCGGTGAAGAGAATGCCGACGAGATGCGCGCCGGCAATGACGGCGTGCGCTTCCTGTCGAACCATAATGGCGGCGTCGCAGGCGGCATCTCCACCGGGCAGGATGTGGTCGTTCGCATCGCCATCAAGCCGACCTCCTCCATCCTGACCGAGGTGAAGTCCGTCACCCGCGACGGCGAGAATGTGAACGTGCGCACCAAGGGCCGTCACGACCCCTGCGTCGGCATCCGCGCCGTACCCGTGGCCGAAGCCATGATGGCCTGCGCACTGGCCGATGCGAAACTGCGCCACAGGGGCCAGACAGGGCGCTAGACGCTGTCACATTCTATTCAAATTCCTCCCGTCGAATTCACCCAACCAAGCTGCTAACTGAAGCACCAGTTGAACAGACTGGCGGACAGGCAAAATGGGTGGCGTGGAAATCTTCGGGGTCATCGGCTTTGCCGTGGCAGCCTATGCCGTTGTGGCGAACGACTCGATCCAGACGCTGGGCACATTCCTGTCGTCGAATGCCAAACGGCCATGGTGGGTGCTGTGGATTTTCGCCAGCCTGATCATGGTGCTCGTGATCGCCTACGGCTATTTCCACGGCAATGGCGACGTCGCTTATGACCGGCTCGACAAACTGTCCGTGATCCCCGGCGAAGGCGACCGAACGGCACTGCTCATGCCCGGCATACAATGGTGGCATGCGCTGCCACCGATCGTGCTGCTGGTGATGACGCGCTACGGCATTCCTGTTTCCACCACCTTCCTCGTGCTCACCCTGTTTGCCCTGTCCGGCGGCTCGTCGGGCGATGGCGTCCTGCAGAGCATGCTGGTCAAGTCTGCGCTCGGCTATGTCGTTGCCTTTGTCGTTGGCGTCATGATCTGGATTGTCATTTCACGCACATTCGAGCGCTGGGTGTTCGACACAAAGGAAGACCTGCCCTTCCCCTACTGGGTCACCTTCCAGTGGCTCTCGACGACTTTCCTCTGGTCGCAATGGCTGATGCAGGATCTCGCGAATATCTTCATCTACCTGCCGCGCACCGTGACAGTTACGGACGGTGTGACGCACGTCAGCTTTGACCCAAGCTATGTCATATTCGGCACGATCCTTCTCGTGCTGATCCAGGCCTTTATCTTCGCCACCAAGGGCGGCGAGATACAGAAAATCGTACAGTCGAAGGTCAACACGGTGGATGTGCGCGCCGCGACAATCGTCGACGTTTTCTACGGCGTCATCCTGTTCGTCTTCAAGGAGGTGAGCAATGTGCCGATGAGCACGACCTGGGTTTTCCTCGGCCTGCTCGCCGGACGGGAACTGGCAATCGCCTATGTCGCTCACCTGCGCGACAAGGGCGAGAGTGTGCGCGACGTGCTCAGCGATGCCGGGCGTGCCTTCCTCGGCCTGATCATATCGATCCTGCTGGCCTTCCTGATGCCCTTTATCGGCACCGGCAAGCTGCCGAGCTTTTGATCAGCCGGGCTTGCGCCAGGTTGTCACCTTCGTGAGGAAAGCGAGCGTCTCGCGTTCCTTTACCAGTCCTGCCCCGCCGCAGGCCTCGGCGACGTCCCAGTTCAGGTAGCCTTCGTAGTATGGCTCGTGGAAGCCATGCGGGAAATATTCCAGCAGGCCATCCATTTCAGGGTAGTCGCCGAACTGCGTGCTGTCGGCGAGGATGAACAGGCCGCCGGGTTTCAGCACGCGCGCCACTTCAGCCAGCACGGCGCCGCGCACCTCCGGTGGCAGCTCGTGGAACAGGAAGATCGACACGACCATGTCGAGGCTTGCATCCGCCAGCGGCATCGCCTCGGCCGCCTCGTGCAGCACGCTGACATGTGGCCAGCGCGCGAGCCGTTTGGCTGCCGCCTCGGTATAGTTGGGTGACAGGTCCAGCCCACTCGCTTTGAGGCGCGGGTAAATATTCATCACGCGTGACAGGAAGCGGCCATTGCCGCAGGCCATGTCCAGCAGGCTGACCGTGCGCTGGTCGCGGCCTTTCAGCTCGCGGGAAATCTCGGCCAGGGCTGCCCGCCGCATGGCATCCGCCGTACCGCTGAACAGCGCTTCGACCTGCGTATCGTAGATTTCGGCGCTCTCATCGGTGAACCAGCCGCCGGACTGGTAATGGAAATTCTGCTGGTAGTAGTCAGGATAGCGGTTGGAGCCTTCGGGCAGCTGGCTCTTGATCTCCGTCCCGTCGCGCGCCTGCCGTCGCCGGTCCACCTCGGCCACATCCGCCATGAAGGCGCGGGCCGATTTCAGCGCCTGCGGAAAATCGCGCATGCGCACGTCCTGCGGCGCTGGATAGAGCCCGGCCTCCACATTGAGGCGATCCTGAACGAAAAGCTGAAGATAGGCCTTGCGCAAAGCCGCCATGTCGGGCGTGCCCTTGGTAGGACGGAAGGCCGGTTCGCCGGGCCGGTTGAAGCCGCCGGAATTGCGCCGCGCCGCTGTCATCTGCGCGCCGTACCAGGCCGAACGCAGGCCTTGCTGCGCCGCATAGCGGGCGCGGGCGGCGGTTTTCGAGGCTGTATCCAGAAATCCCATGAGAGTAATATGGGGCGGCGCCGTAGCCGGGTCCAGCCTTCAGGTCCGGTTCAGGTTGTCCCTGCCACATTGGCCCTCAGTCTGGCGGCATGATGCCTGCCATTGAAGGAGATTCGCGATGATGAAACGATCGCTCTTCGTCGGCGCCGCAGCCCTTGCCGCGCTGGCCATTCCAGCCACTGCCTCGGCGCAGGGCTACGGCTATGGCAATAGCTACACACCGCAGAACACACAGTGCGAGCGCCAGCGCAGCAACGACAAGATGGCTGGCGGTGTCGCCGGCGCCCTTGTCGGCGCGCTGGTTGGCGGCGCCATCGGCAACAATGTCGACACGGGCGACGACTATTACTACCAGCCCGGTCGCCGTGGCCATCATGGCCGTGGCCGGGGACGTGGGCGCGGTGGCTATTACTATTCCCAGCCCAGCGACAATAGCGCGGAAGTCGCCGTTGGCGCTGTGCTTGGCGCGGTCGTTGGCGGCCTTGCGGGCAGCAGCCTCGCTGCAGGCAACAATGATTGCCAGTCTGCAGGCCCGACACCCTACCAGCCCGCAGGCGGCTATAATGGCGGCGGCTATTACGACAACAATACCTATAATGGCGCCTACCGGGGCGACTCGATCCCGCGCACGACCGACGGCCTCTATGGCGGACGGGAAGTGATGCAGGCACCCCGCTACCCGGCCTCGCCAACGGCCGCCCGCGCCTATCCGGCGTCAGCCTATCCGACGTCCGGTTACCCGGGCCCGGACTATGGCAACCAAGGCTATAGTGACCAAGGCTACGTCGACCAGGGCTATTCCGACTATCAGGACAATTCCTCTTACTCACAGCAGGAATGCCGGCAGATCTACATGAACGGTGGGCATGTCATGGCCTGCCGCAACAGCCCGACCGACACATGGCGGCCGGTCGCCAATAATAGCCAGCAGCGCGACGAACTCTACGGCGGCTACTAGGTCCTCACGGCATGAAACAGGCGCTCGGCATTGCCGTCGCCACCTGAAATCGGGCTGGCTGTCCAGGCATGGATGGGCCAGCCTTTTTCATTCATCCACACCTCGAAGCGCGCCGCGGCCGCATCGGCTTCGGTAGTATTGCTCACGATGCCGCCCTTGCCGACATTCTCCCTACCGACCTGAAACTGCGGCTTGAACAGACCGACAAATTCCGCCCCCGGCGCGGCGAGGCTGAGCGGCACGTCCAGCAGCTTTTCAAGCGAGATGAAACTCGCGTCGCAGACGAGAAGGCTGGGCGCCTCTGCCAACATGTCCGCCGTCAGCGTCCGCGCATCCTGCGCCTCGAACGATGTGACGCGTGGATGGCCCTGAAGCGAGGCATGGAACTGCTCGCGCCCGACATCAACCGCCGTCACATGTGCGGCGCCCGCCCGCAGAAGAACGTCCGTAAACCCACCCGTCGATGCACCGATGTCGAGACAATGGCGCTGTGCGGGATCAACACTGAATGCTGTAAGCGCGTGCGCAAGCTTCAGCCCACCGCGCGAGACATAGGGGTGCGCGGCCTCGGCAATGATCGAATCGGTCGCGGAAATCATCTGGGATGGCTTGGTGACGGGAACACCATTCGCGGTCACGCCGCCTGCCTCGATGGCAGCACGCGCGCCTGCCCGGCTGTCAAAAAGCCCCATCGACACAAGGAGTTTGTCGGCCCGGTCTTTCATTTCATGAAACTTTCCCAGCAATTGCTGCGTTGTGCCCTATAATGACCCAAATATCGACAGGAGACATGCCCATGCTTGACCGGTTCGCTATCGGACTTTTCGCCCTCACCCTCGCTGCCTGCAGCCAGGAAACCGCCCAACCCCAGGAGATGCCGGCAGAACCGCTGCCAGCGCCAGCAGAGATGCCGGGGCCTGATGAAGGCGTGTACCCATCCATGATGAACTCGACGGCCTCGATCGTCGGCGGTGAAGGCAGCGAAATTGGTACGGCCAACCTCATCGGCGGCCCGAATGGCATTCTCATCCGCGTCGAAATCGCTGAGGGCGGCCTCGCGCCGGGCTGGCATGGCCTGCATCTTCACATGATCGGCGACTGTTCCGATACGGGCACATTCAAAGCCTCCGGTGGCCATGTCGGCATGATCGAAGGCGGCCACGGCCTGCTCAACCAGAAAGGCCCTGAGGGCGGCGATATTCCGAATATCTGGGCCGCTGCAGATGGCTCGGCTGGCTATGAAGCTTTCACCACGCTTACCAAGATGTCTGACCTGCAGGACGAAGATGGCTCGGCTATCCTGATCCATGAAGGCGAAGACGATCACATGACGCAGCCTATTGGCGGTGCCGGTGCGCGCGTTGCCTGCGGTGTGATCAAGTAAACGAAACGTCCCCACAGGATTGAACCCTTACAGCAGCCGCCGATCGCCTAAGCGACGGCGGCTGTTGCTCTTGCCTTGAACGGCGGAGCAAGACACGGTGCGCCCCAGAAAACACCATTGGGAAGCTATCACCATGAAACACCTCACACGTCGCGGAATACTGATGAGCGGCGGCGCCTTCGCCGCCCTGGCCGCCTGCTCGCAGACACCTGCCACGCTTGATGCAACACCCCAGGCAAACACACCCGCAACCCCTGCAAAGGCATCTGGCTGGATGGATGGCACCGCGATGGCCGCCGCTATCGCCTCCGGCGAAACCACATCGCTTGACCAGGTGAACGCTGCCATTGCGCGCGCAAAATCCGTCAACGGCCAGATCAATGCGATCGCAACGGAAATCTATGAAACGGCCCGCGCCGAGGCTGGAAACACGCCTGCAGGACCATTCCAGGGCGTACCAACCTTCATCAAGGACCTTCACGACTGGAAAGGCGCGCCGACGCAATACGGCAGCCGGGCGTTCAAGGGCCATATGCCCGACAGCGATGCGCCGCTGCCGGCCAAATGGCGCGCAGAAGGCGTGGTTGTACTCGGCAAGTCCACCTCGCCTGAAATGGGCCTGATGGCCTCAACCGAGCCACTGGTGACCGGCGAGACGTGCAATCCGTGGGACACGACACGCATCGTCGGCGGCTCCTCCGGCGGCGCGGCTGCACTGGTTGCTGCCCGCGTCGTGCCGTTCGCCCATGCCAGCGATGGCGGTGGCTCGATCCGCATCCCGGCCAGCACCTGCGGCGTGTTCGGCCTGAAGCCGTCGCGCGGTCAACTCCCCGCTCACGCGGGCGAAAGCCCGCCCATCGATATCTCGGTTCAGCACGCCGTGACGATCTCGGTGCGCGATTCGGTAAATCTTTTCCGCGACACGCAATCGAATGACGGCACATTCGCGCCGCTTGCGACGAACCTGCAACCCTTGAAGCGGCGTCTCAAGATCGGCTTTACAACCGATGCCTTTGCCGGCTCGGTCGTTGCGCCGGAAACGAGAGCTGCCCTTGATGATGTTGCCGCGCTTTGTGAGCAGCTGGGCCACGAAATCGTGCCCTATGCGCCGACCTATTCCGGGCAGGAATTTGTCGACAAGTTCCTGCTCTATTGGGCAGCAGGCGCGGCAGAGTTTGCCCAGCAGGCCAGCGCCTATACCGGCAAGCCGGTCGGCCCTGATATTGTTGAACCGTGGACACTCGGCCTGACCCAGATGTTCATGAGCCGCAGGGACGAAATGGAATCGACCCTTTCCTGGCTGAAGGGATTTGAGTCCGTCTATGATGCCGACCTTGCAGACCAAGGCATCGACATCCTGCTGACACCGACGACGGGCAACCCTGCCGTCAAGCTGGGCGAACAGGCGCCGACCGTGCCGTTCGATACGCTTTATGAGCGGGTCATCACTTTCGCCGCCTTCACTGCGCCGATGAATGTGTCGGGCGCCGCGTCCATGAGCGTGCCGCTTTCGTGGTCGCCATCGGGCCTGCCGATTGGGTCCATGTTCTCGGGCAAACGCGGCGATGACCAACTCCTCTTCGAACTCGCGCTGGAACTGGAAGCGGTCCGCCCTTGGGCCGACAAACTGCCGGGAGTCGTCGCGCTCTAGATGATTATTGAACCTGCCCCCGTCACCAATGCGGATTCGGACGATGTGCTCGGCATCGATCCGTTTCTGTTTGGTTTCGGGTTTGCGGCGGATGGCACGGCCACGCCGCTGAAATGGGAAGATGTCATATCAGGCGATGTCGCCGCTTATCCGCGCATGTGGCTGCACCTCAACCGCCTGTCGCGGCAGGCGCAGGGTTGGCTCTATCGCAAGAGCGGCATCGATAAGGTGGCGGTGCAATCCCTGCTGCAGCAAGAAACGCGGCCGCGCTCCACACGCCACGGCACCGGCTTCCTGATCAATTTGCGCGGTGTGAACCTCAATGCCGGTGAAGCACTCGAAGACATGATCGCGCTCCGCATGTGGGCCAGCGAAGGCGTGCTGATCACGCTACGCTCGCGCCGCGTTCAGGCCGCGCGGGATGTCGAGGCGCTGATCAAGGCAGGCGAGGCCCCGGCATCAACGGGCGGCCTCGTTGCGGCCTTGGCCAATGCCCTGACTGACAGGATGGAGCCGGAAATCGCCGCGTTCGACGAGCAATGCGACGGTTTCGAGGACGAAATCCTGGATCCAGCCATCCGCCTCGGCCGGGCAACACTTTCGGAATTCCGCCGCAAGGTTCTGGCCCTTCGCCGTTATATCGTGCCCCAGCGCGAAGCGCTCGCGCAGCTGGTGCGCGAAGGCAGCGCCGCCGGGTTCTTCACCGATACGGACGTGCTTTACCTGCGCGAGTCCGTCGACCGCGTCACGCGCCTCGCAGAAGACCTGGATGCCATCCGTGAACGCTCCATCGTGCTGCAGGAACAGGTGATGGAAGAACGCTCCGACATGATGAACCAGCGCCTGTTCGTGCTCTCAATCCTGTCGGCTGTTTTCCTGCCGATCAGCTTTGTAACGGGCCTGTTTGGCGTAAACGTGGGCGGCGTTCCCGGCGTCAACAGCCCGATGGCCTTCGCGGTGCTTGTCGGCTCTCTGGCGCTGGCCACCGGCATCATGCTGGCGATCTTCCGCTGGCGCCGCTGGATCTGATACAGAACCCATTCCCTAGGGTCACATATTAACCATAACTTTCGGGTGAGTGCGAAAACGACGCACTCGCTTTGTCATAATTCAATGGTGTTCAGGTAGTTAAAGTTGAAACGGCGCTTATCCCGGCGACGTAACGACCTATATTTGCTATTCTCCGCTCCCAGAAAGTCATCACACCGTGAACCGTTCCGCCTACATCGCTCTGAGCCTGCTGGTCGTCATCGTTGCCTATTTCGGCATCCGCAGCGTCATGCGCGGCAGTATCAGCTCGCAAACAGAAGCGGCTGCCATCGATACCACGCTGAAAACACCGGATGCGATCGTCGAGGAAGTCTCAACCTCTCCGCATGAGGTTGTGCTGGAAGCCAAGGGCCGCACGGCGCCCGACAAGTCGGTTACGGTCAAAGCCGGCACGACCGGCACGGTTGTCTCTACACCTGCCAAAGAAGGCAGTTATGTCCGCAAGGGCGCCCTGCTCTGCGGACTGGATGTCGAGGCCCGCTCGGCCCGCGTCAGCGAAGCGCAAGCCCGACGCGATTCCGCCAACATCGACTATGAGGCCGCCCGTACGCTGGCGTCGAAAGGCCTGACACCTGCCAACCAGGAAGCCGCCGCAAAAGCCGCACTGGACGCCACCGAAGCCGCGCTCAACGCGGCCAAGGTCGAACTCTCTAAAACCCAGATACGCGCACCGTTCGATGGCGTTTTCGAAACCCAGCTCGCGGAAGCTGGCGACTATCTCGGCCCCGGCGGCGCCTGTGGCGTGCTGGTCGACATGACCCCCGTCATCGTCGTGGCCGAAGTCGCCGAGGACTATGCTGTCAAGCTGAAGCCGGGCATGGACGCCACTGCCAAACTGGCGAGCGGCGAATCCTACCCTGCCCGCATCCGCTATGTGTCGCGCACCGCCAGCGACCAGACCCGTACCTTCATCATTGAAGCTGAAATTGAATCCGGCGATGCCACGCTCGCCGCTGGCGTCTCTGCCTCGCTGATCGTGCCCGTCGGTGCCATTCCCGCAACACTCATCTCGCCGTCCCTGCTCACCCTGTCGGACGGCGGACAACTCGGCGTTCGCTACGTCGAGGCAGACAATACGGTCCGGTTCGCGCCAATACAGGTCGTTGACGAAGGTGTCGGCGGCGCCTGGGTGACGGGCCTGCCTGACACAGTTCGCATTATCTCCATGGGGCAGGACTATCTCAGCGAAGGCGTCACGGTTTCACCTGTGACCGCCGGTGGAGCCCAGCGATGAACGGACTGATCGACGGCGCCATCGGGCGGGCCCGCATGGTGCTCGCCATCCTGTTCTGCGCCATCATTGCCGGTACGGTGACCTATATCGGCCTGCCCAAGGAAGCTGACCCGGACATTCAGATTCCCTTTGTCGGCATCACGGTGCCGCTGGCTGGCGTGACACCGGAAGATGCCGAACGACTCCTCGTCAAACCCATCGAACAGGAAATCCAGTCGCTAGAAGGCCTTAAGACGTTCAGCGGCTACGGCGCCGAGGGCGCTGGCCAGCTCGTGCTGGAATTCGAGCTGACGACCGATATCGACCAGGCCATTCTCGACGTCAAAGACAAGGTGGACATGGCCAAGCGCTATTTCCCCGCCGACGCGCGCGAGCCGGTCATTACTGAATTCAACGCCGCCCAGTTCCCGATGATGGTCGTGAACCTGTACGGCAATGCGCCGGAGCGCGGACTCAACGACATTGCCGAAGACCTGCAGGACCTGCTCGAACGCGACGCCGGCATCCTTGAAGCGCGCATCGTTGGCCGCCGCGAAGACGTGCTGGAAGTCGTCGTCGATCCCGTAAAACTAGAGACCTACAATATTTCTTATCAGGAAATCCTTCAGGTCGTTTCCTCGAACAACCAGCTTGTGCCCGCTGGCCAGATTGATACGGGCGAAGGCAGTTTCGCCGTCAAAGTACCCGGCCTGATCCGCACGGCGCAGGATGCGCTCGACCTGCCGATCCGCCGGACCCAGAACTCCGTCGTCACCTTGTCTGATGTTGCCGAAGTGCGGCGCACCTACAAAGATGCGACCAGCTACGCCACGTTCAATGGCCAGCCCGCCATTCTTGTCGAGATCATCAAACGCACCGGCGCCAACATTCTCGACACAGCAAATTTCGTGCGCGCGACGATTGCTGAAGAGGAAAAGTCATGGCCCTCGACTATCAAGGCGCAGGTCACGTCCGACGCGTCTGAAATGATTGGCGAACAGCTCGGCCAATTGCAAAGCTCCATCGTTGCCGCCGTGATGCTGGTGATGATTATCTGCGTCGCCGCGCTCGGCTGGCGCTCAGCCCTGCTCGTTGGCATCTCGATTCCGGCCTCGTTCGTGATGGCCTTCCTGATCCTTGGTGCCTTTGGCTACACGATCAACATGATGGTCATGTTCGGCATGGTGATCGCCGTGGGTATCCTCGTCGACGGCGCCATCGTCGTGACCGAATATGCCGACCGGAAAATGGCTGAAGGGCTTGACCGCAAGGAGGCCTATGCGCTCGCCGGCAAGCGCATGTTCTGGCCCGTGGTCGCCTCCAACGCGACGACGCTGGCCGCCTTCGTACCGTTCCTTTTCTGGAATTCGATGCCCGGCAAGTTCATGGCTTACCTGCCTATCACGCTGATCTTCGTGCTGACCGCCTCGCTGGTCATGGCGCTGATCTTCCTGCCCGTTCTGGGTTCGGTGATCGGTGCCCGCCCTAGCGGCACCAATGAAGACCTTGCCGCGCTCGCAGCCGATGCCGACCCTGGCCAAGCCAAGGGCTGGTTGGGTAGCTATGTGAAACTGGTCAAGGCATTGATCGCCCGCCCACTGATGGTGACGGGTGTTGCCATAGGCTCTGTGGTGCTGATCTTCATGTGGTTCGGCAGCACAAGTCACAAATCGGAACTCTTCCTCGATATCGAGCCCGAGCAGGCCTATGTGTTCGTACAGGCACAGGGCGCCCTTTCGGCGGCCGAACAGTCCATACTGGTCAAACGTGCAGAAGCCGCCATACGCGACATTGATGGCATCGAGGATATCTCGACACGCACAGGCGGCTCTGGCGGCGAAGGATTCAGCCGTGAGGGCGGCGCCGCGCCTGTCGATACGATCGGCCAGATCCTGCTGGACCTCGCTACGGATGATGGCGTGCACGATGGCCGCAAGACACTGGTCGCCGTGCGCGAACGCCTCTCGACCGTGCCAGCCCTCAAATACCAGATTCAGGCACGCGAACAGGGCCCACCTGCCGGCAAGGACGTGCAGATCGCCCTTCTGTCGGAAGACGGCCCGGCCCTCGCAGCAACCGCCGCTCTTCTGCGCAACAAGCTCGACAGCATGGACAGCCTGCAGGAAATCGACGACACGCGCCCACTGCCCGGTATTGAATACCAGCTTGAAGTCGACCGCGCGGAAGCCGGCAAATTCGGCGTGGACGTATCGCAGGTCGGCGCGGCCGTGCAGCTCATTACCAACGGCATCCTTGTTGGCCGCTACCGGCCCGATGATGCGCCCGATGAAGTCGACATTCGCGTCCGCTTCCCGCAAGACGACCGCAGTGCGTCGGCCATCGACCAGCTGCGCATCGCAACGCCTGCGGGCAATGTGCCACTCTCCCTGTTTGTGGACCGCGTAGCAGCCCCGCGGGTCAGCTCGATCGAGCGCCGCGATGGCAAGCGCGTTGTCGACGTGCGCGCCAATGCCAAGGTCCAGGGTGAAGGCGCCGCCATTGTTGTCGGCCTGAAAGAGTGGATAGCTCAGCAGGACATTCCAGCCGATGTCGAAGTCCGCTTCGAGGGAGCCGATGAAGACGCCGCCGATGCAGGTGCATTCTTCGCCGGCGCCGCTGCAGCCGCCCTGTTCATGATGGCCGTTATCCTGCTCTGGGAGTTCAACAATTTCTGGCAGGTCATCCTGACGCTCACCGCCGTGATCATCTCGACGGCAGGTGTGCTGGTCGGCATCCAGCTTGTGCTGCCCTATGTATCAGTCCTCATGATTGGTACGGGCATCGTGGCCTTGGCGGGCATCGTGGTGAACAATAATATCGTGCTCATCGATACCTATAACCGTCTGCGAAGCGACGGGCGCACGCCTGAATACGCCGCGATTGCGACGGCTGCCCAACGTATCCGCCCCATCCTGCTGACCACCGGCACGACCATTTGTGGCCTGCTGCCAATGGTATTCCAGCTGAACGTGGACTTCGGTGCGGGCGCGATCAACTATGGCAGCGCCTCATCGGAATGGTGGACGCAGCTGGCAACCGCCGTTGTGTTCGGCCTCGCCTTCTCGACGCTCATGATCCTGCTGGTGACCCCGGTCTGGCTGCTTGTGCCCCACCGCGTGGCCCGTTGGGGCCGGCGCGTGATCCTGCGCAAGCAGGCCGAGCCTGCCCGCCAGAAGGCTGATAACGAGAATGAGAAGGGCCGCGTCCTGCCCGCAGCCGAGTAGAGACTGTCACAAACATTCTTGCGATCTCCGCAACCACGGCTACCTATAGCGCGTGCAACAGACGCCACCCGAATCCCTAGCCGAAGCGCCAGTCTCCCCGTTCAGCATCCCGATTTTCCGGAATGTATGGCTGGCGAACCTTGCGTCCAATTTCGGAAGCCTGGTCCAGTCGGTCGGTGCGGCATGGCTTATGACGACGCTGTCCAACTCGCCAAGCGATGTCGCCCTGGTGCAGGCATCGACGGCCTTGCCGATCATGCTGTTTTCATTGTGGGCAGGTGCACTGGCCGACAATCTCGACAGGCGCATCATGATGCTGTGCACACAAAGCTTCATGTTGATTGTCTCGGTCGGCCTCACCCTGTTCGCCTGGTCGGGGGCTCTGACGCCCGCGCTCTTGCTGACATTCACGTTCCTGATCGGCTGCGGAACCGCCTTCAATAGTCCGGCATGGCAGGCGTCTGTCGGGGACATGGTCCCGCGCCCTGTCCTGCCCAGCGCTGTGGCGCTGAACAGCATGGGCTTCAATATTGCCCGCAGTGTCGGCCCCGGTATTGGCGGTATCATCATCGCCACGGCAGGCGCGGCCGCCGCCTTCCTGGTCAATGCCTTCAGCTATCTCGGCCTGATCTTCGTCCTGCTGAAATGGAAATCCCCGGAAAATACGCGTCTCCTGCCGCGTGAACCCACATCCAACGCAATTCTGGCGGGGCTGCGATACGTTTCACTATCCCCCAAGATCCAGATCACGCTGCTCCGCGCCACACTCTTTGCGATTGCCGCCAGTGCTGTGCCGGCCCTTATGCCGCTTGTTGCGAAGGACCTGCTGCAAGGCGGCCCGCTGATCTATGGCGGCCTGCTGGGCGCGTTCGGCATCGGAGCGGTTCTCGGTGCGTTTTCCAGCCGTCGCCTCCGGGTGCGCCTCTCGACCGATGGCATCATCCGCCTGTCATCGACGGCGCTGGTCATCGGCGTGACGATTACGGCTTTCAGCGGATCGGTGCTTCTCACGATTCCCGCCCTTATGATCGCCGGGGCGGGCTGGGTGCTTGCCCTTTCAACGTTCAACGTGGCGATCCAGTTGTCGGCGCCCCGCTGGGTGGTCGCGCGCAGCCTGTCCATCTACCAGATGGCGGCCTTCGGGGGCATGGCGCTGGGCAGCGCGACCTTCGGCTATGTGTCCGAGCATTATGGTCTGCGCGACGCCCTGCTCGCAGCGGCAGCCTTTCAGGCGTTCGGCATGATCGTCGGCCTGTTCGTGAAGCTGCCGCAGGTGGAGAATATCGATCTCGACCCGCTCGGGCGCTGGAAAGAACCCGACATTGCCCTGCCGATTGAACAGCGCAGCGGCCCGATCGTCATCACCGTGGAATACAGGGTTGCGGACCGCGATATCGCCAGCTTCCTTAGCGCCATGCGCGAACGGCGGCGGATCTGTCGGCGCGACGGCGCATTCCGCTGGACCCTGTCGCGCGATCTCAACGATCCCGAAAAATGGGTCGAACGCTATCGCGTGCCGACATGGATCGATTATGTGCGCAACACGCAGCGCCGAACGAAAGCGGATGCAGACGTTGGCGACGCGATACGGCGCCTGATGAAAGATGGCCAAAAGCCCGTGGTGAGCCGCATGATCGAACAGCAGATGTCAGCTGACGCCTATGCCGGAGCCAAGGCCGCTACAAGCCCACCAGAGCCCAGCGAGACATAGGATAGGCACCTTAACGGCCCATTTGGCATGATTATGAGGCAATGCAAGAATATGCGGGCAAATCTATCTTGTCTTTTGGCAGAATACCTCATATTCTATCCAGATGAGCGAGCCCCTATCGACATTTGACATCAAGATCCTCGAACAGCTCCAGAAGGACTGTTCCGTCTCAACCGTTGAGCTGGCGGAGATCGTCGGCCTGTCCCAGTCTCCCTGCTGGCGACGCCTGCAGCGGCTGAAGGACGAGGGCTATATCAAGAGCCAGGTGGCCATTCTCGACCGCGAAAAGCTCGGCTTCGGCCTTCACATTTTCGCCTACCTGAAAGTGTCGCGCCTGTCGGAAAAGGACCGCGCGACCTTCAGTCGGAAAGTGCAGAACACGCCTGAGATTCTGGAGTGCTATTCCATCTTCGGCGAGATGGACATCATGATGAAGATCCAGGCCAAATCCATGAGCTGGTACCAAGACTTCCTGATGAACTTCCTGATGAACCTGCCCGGCGTCGAAAACGTGAATTCCACCGCGACGCTTGGCGAGATCAAATCAACCACAGCCGTGCCCGTGCGCGGAAATCTGGCGCTTTAGGCCCCGCGGCGACACGCGCACACAGGGCCTCAGCGTTGCGAGGCTGCCTACTCGTTCTGAATCATAGGCGGCGCAGAAGCGAAGGGCTGGATCGCCAGTGCCTCGTATATTTCTTCCGGAAAATAGACATCACCATTCTTCACCACCATGCGCGGTGACTTGATGGCCTTGAGGTCAACGAGCGGATCGCCAGACAGAAGCACGAAATCGGCAAGCTTGCCGGCTTCAATCGTGCCAAGCGACGCGCCATAGCCAAGATACTCCGCCGGACCCTGCGTGCCGATGGCGAGGACAGCGGGCACCGGAATGCCGGCCTCGTGATACAGTTCCAGTTCGCGGTGAACTGTGAACCCTGTTCCATCATCGGTTCCCGGCAGGATACGCACGCCTGCATCGTAAAGCAGCTTCAGCGTTTCCAGCGTCTTGCGGAAGCCTTCGACATAAGCCCGGTCTGCTGCATCGTCCTCTAGCGTCACGAAAGTGCGCTTGCGGTACCGCTGGTAACCGATTGGCATATGATCGAGATAGTCCATATCGCCGGGCGCTGTCGCGCCAGCCCGGCTCAGCATCAGGCGCTCAAGAATGACCGATGTCGGATCAATGCCGACATTGTTCTCTTTCATCAGAGATATGGTGGTGCGCACCTTTTCGGAATCCAGGTCAAGCTCGGCGCCACGTGCCATGCCGGTCAGACGCAGCGGCGTGCGCGTATCCTCGTCAGGCGCCAGCAGCCAGCCAAGCATCAGCTGGTTGATGTGGGTGATTTCATCATACCCTGCCTTGATCATGTTGTCGGCATTGGTGAAGGCGGGCACGTGCCCGATGATACGCATGCCCTTTTCGTGGGTCCGGGCCGCCATGGCGGGCACCCAGGCCGGGTTCATCGAATTATAGATCTTGATGAAGGGGTAGTCGCGTGCCGCATACCATTCGACAGCGTCAAGCGCTTCCTGTTCGGTCGATGCAATGATGCCGTAGCGGGCGGAGAAAGGGCTGCGCCCTTCAATAAAACCAGCTGGTGTGATGCGCGGCCCGACGATAGTTCCGGCATCGAGCTTGGTCATGAGGTCTGCGAGGAAGTCGTTATTGTTGCCCATGTCACGCGTTGAGGTCACACCGGCAGCGATATAGTAGAGACCGGAATCGAGTGAGGCGTGGGAGTGCATGTCATACATGCCGGGCATCAGCGTGCCGCCCTGCCCGTCAAAGACCGTCATGCCATCGGCCAAAGCGTCACCTGCTGCGTAGGCTTCGACCGTCTCGATTTGCGTGCCGCGCACGATAACTGTCGACGGGTCACTCAGCGCACCAGCATTCGGCGCAAGGATACGGACATTGGAGATGGCAAACGCGGCGTCATAGGTGTGACGCAATTGTTTGGCGAGTTTCTCCGCGCGGTCGACCTTGAGCGTGCGGGCGAGTTCCATGAGAGGCGTCGCAAGGTCTTCATGGCCGTCCTGTATGATGGCGGACGATTCCGAGAATTCCGCGAAGAAAGCGCCATCCTTGTCGAGCGCAATCAGGCCGGGAGACATGTCGATACCGGACAGGAGATAGATATCCAGATCAATGCTGGTATCGGCGCCTCCAAGTGTCACGCCCTCAATCTGCTCGAGCCGCAGCTGGCCTGACGGGATGACCGGCATGGAATGGTCCGCGTCAGCCAGCAGGGCCTTTGCGTAGATATAGTTTGCCCACGGGCTGCCATCGTTCACAGCATAAAGGGCCGGTGCGTCGAGGCTTACGGCGCCGGAATCTGCCTGGCTGTTCCAGGTTGCGACGCCGTCCTTCAGCTCAAAATCCTCGGTGATATCCGCGCCCATGAGCGACGTGCCGGCAATCGTCCATTCTATGGGAACACCTTGTGCATCAATGACAAGACGTTCGGTATGCTTGGGACCGCGGCCATTGCTGTCGACATAGTATTCGACATCCATGACGTCGCCATTTTCGGTCGCCTTCACATAGCCGACAACCTCACCATTCTGGATGATATTGAGCGACTGCATTGTTGCCGATGGCGCATCCTTGTCCACTTCATCAGCCGTGCTGCAGGCACCGAGCACGGCGAAGGCTGCGGTAATCATTAACGCCCATTTTGCTGGCTTCATTGGGATTGCCCTCCTGAGGCGGCCGTCGTGGCTTCATTGGCCTGTATGAATGTGAATATGCGGTCGGAAAAAGGTGCCTGAAGCGCGTCTTCATCAAAAGGTGAATGCCCGGATGGCAGCATGGCAAGATCGACCCGGGCCTGCGGAAGACCACCATGCGTCAGGGCGTATCGCGTCGCGAGCAGCGGCGTCGCCAAATCGCGGTAGCCGCCGAAAACGAGCAGCTGCGCATCGACGTTCGCGTTCATGAAGTCCGCCACGCGCGGGGTCGCATCGGCATAGAACAGTTCAAGGTTCGCACCTGACCAGTCCCACGCAAAATTGGCGTCAAGATTGAGTGACCGATAGTCCTCTCCCTGATCAAGGCCAGTCATATCCTTGAGGTATGCGGCGATATCGCCAGCCAATATCTTGTTGGACCGACCGAGGCCGAGCGAGGGGTCGTTCGCGGCGGCGGGTCTGTCCGGATTGGCAAGTGCGGGCTTCACGGCATCTGTCTTCGCCGTGTTCAGGCGACTGATCAGAAGGTTGTCGCTGGCGAGAAGGGTCTCGAGGAAGTCCTGAATATCAACACGCAAATCGGCTTTCTCGACGAGGTCAACTGGAAGACCGGTGAGGCCCGCGATCTCAACGGCAAGGCGTTGCTTTTCCAGCGGATCAAGCAGGGCGCCTTGCTGGAGCGCAACCAGCAGGTCCGTTTCGCTGAACTGCCGGGCTTCTTCCCACGCTTCCGATTCGCTCGACACGTTGAGGGATGACTTGCCAAAACGCCATGCGGTGGCGGCCATGGTTGGCAGAGCAAAGACATTGCCAAGGTCGCTCGCCCCCGCGCTGGCATTGAGCATGGGCGAGACCATGATCAGCCCCCTCACGTTCATGTCACCTAAACCTGGCAAGAGGTTGGCCAGACGGAAGCCGCCATAGCTTTGGCCGACAATGAAGACGGGCGCGCCGGGCCGGTCATGGGCCGTCATCCAGTTGTGGATGTAGGCGCTGACGGCCTCCACATCGCCATCGACACCCAGAAACCGGCTCGTGCCATCTGCCGATGCCGCGCGGCTGAAACCTGTCTCGACGGGGTCAATAAAGACAAGATCGGCCGCGCGCAGAATGGTGTTGGAGTTGTCCGGGAACGTCGCGGCGCCGCGCTCGCGGCCATGTGGCCCCAGCGCAAAGTGCAGCGGTGAGGACGACGCCCCCGGACCACCATTGAAGAGGAAAACGACAGGCCGGCGCGACAGATCACACGCACAGTCCTGCAAGTATGACGTGCCGGATATGACACTACCGACAGCGCCTTCGGCTTCGTCGAGCGTGAAACTGTCCCAATGAACCTTGTAGGCAAGTTTGTCAGAACCGTACCGGTCGGCGACTTCATAGGCCTCGCCATTCTCGACATGGCGCCAGGACGATGCGTCAGGCTCCGCTGAAACCGTTGTACAGGCCGCAAGGCTGAAGGCAGCCAGAAGAATTGGCCATCGAAGGGCCCGGACGGAAACATGGATTTTCATGAGCCTAGTTTCATCGCATTCCACCTATCATTCCTATGCCAAATGCAACCGGGGCCGACACAGAGGCGGATAATCAATACCGCGTCACCCCGATTGAAGGAAAATCAATTCGCAGAAGCGCTTCAACCCCGATTAATCGCTATCGACTGGCCGCGTCATCTCTCTAGACTTGAACGCATGCCAGCGAAGGACCGGACCATGAAGCTTACCCGCCGCAATTATCTCGCCCTGAGCGCGGCTGCTCTGACCGGCGCCGCTGCTTGCCGCAGTCCGGCCGTTGCCGAGACGGCCGATTATCCAACGACACCAAGCATGCTGCCAGATCGCAACTCTTTCTCGTTGGGTTCGGTTGTCTACCTGAATGGCGGATCGCAACACCCGATCTCGAAGCAGGCGCATCAATCTGTGGCTGCTTACCTCCAGCACCGCGAGACACATCCTGTGCCAGACCCCTATTCGCTGAACAGCGACGGTGTGATCGAGAAGTTTGCCAAGCTGGTGAATGCCGATCCTGACGAAATCACCTTCGTGCAGAGCACCACCGCCGGCGAACAGATGATCGTGAAGTCACTGGACCTGCCGAAAACCGGCGCAAAAGTCGTGACAGATACGCTTCATTTCTTCGGGTCCTTCCCCCTCTATGGCGAACTTGAGAAATCGGGCTGCGAAGTGACCTGGGTCCAGCCGCGCGACGGCCGCATCTCGCTTGAGGACATGGATAAGGCGATCACACCGGGAACGCGCCTCGTATCGCTGTCGCTTGTCTCCACCTTCAACGGATTTGAACACGACCTGAAAGCCGTGTGCGATCTTGCGCATTCGCGCGGGGCGCTTGTCTATGCCGACATCATTCACGCGGCCGGTTGCGTGCCGGTGAACCTCCATGCGAGCGGCGTCGATTTCGCCTGTTGCGCCAGCTACAAATGGCTGATGGGGGATTTCGGCCTCGGCTTTCTCTACGTCCGTCGCGGTGCCATAGGCGAGCTGAAACGCACCAATTACGGCTATTACGGCATCAGCGAATTTGCGACCCACATGTACCCGCTAGACGCGCCCGGTGACGGCTTGGTCGATTATGCGTTCTCGGACGATGCTGCAGGCTGGTTTGCGCTGGGTACCCACTCACACACAACCATTGCCATGCTGGACGCATCGCTGGACTATATTCAGGAAATCGGTGTCGAAGCGATCCAGGCCCACGCCGAAACGCTGACCATTCGCCTGAAGGAAGGTTTGGCCTCGCAAGGCTTTGAGCTTGCCACGCCGCCGGAAACACGCACACCTATCGTGACCGCCATCTACGCCGATGCCTACAAGAAGCTGAATGACAAGATGAAAGCGGCGGGCATCGTGACGACGGTTTCGCGCAACCGATTCCGCCCCACCGTATCGGTCTTCAACACGACGGATGACATCGAAGCGTTTCTTGAGGCCGTCGGCAAAGCTTAAGCCTGCCGATCCGCCAAGAGGCCCTTATTCTGCGGTAACGAACTCGCGCAGGTCTGAGGAGAACTCTTCGGACGTGGCGCCAAGATAGAGCATGTGCCCGGATTCATAGTTCTCGAACCGGACCCGGTCCGATGGCAGGCCGGCCTTGTCGAGTTCTGCATAGGCATCGGTCGGCATGGTCACGAGGTCGTAATAGCCGGATGCCACGAACAGGCGCAAAGCCGGTGTACGTCGCATCGCCCAGGCAAGGTCTACCGCATAGCTCTGGCCGGGCGCGACTCCGCGGCGTTCCCAGTTCCAGCTGGACAACAGGTCGCGCCAGTAGATGGCCGCATAAGGGCGGCCTGTGCTGATGTCGAGGTCATCGCGGATCATCTGGTTGAAAGCGGCCACGAAGCCGGGGACATAGCGGCCCATGGCAGGATCGTCTGCAACCGGATCACCTCCGCTGTTGGCCAGCGGCAGCGTATAACGGCTGTCATACATGCCCACTTCAAGGCCCTTGTTCTTGAGCAGGGCTTTGGCGAATTCGCGTGGGTCGACATGGAGGTCATCCCCGATCTGCGCAGCGTTCAGGCCGGTGAAAGCCTCGACTTTAGCGAGAACGGAATCGCGTTCAGAGGTGCCAAGATTGCCTGCCTGTTGCTTCGCGAGCGCACCGGCATATTCACCGTCTGCGAAAGCACGCGCCACGGCGTAGACCTGCGCGGCATCCTGCCCTGAATAGGACGTTACACCATGAAAGGCCGCCGTAACCGCAAGGCCAGGCAGGCTGCGCGCGAGCTCGGCAGCGGTTGGCTTTGGTGGTTCAGCTGACAGGTCCCGGCCACTGAGCGTCGTACCCAGAAGAATGATACCATTCAGTGTGATGCCACGCATGACGCCATTGTAGATGGGGCCGCCGACCAACGCCCGTGGCAGGACGGCAGCGCGCATGGAGCCGTAGCTTTCGCCGAGCACATACTTTGGCGCGTTCCAGCGGCCGTGCTCGCTTAACCAGAGTTCAATGAACTGAGCGACGGACTCTGCGTCCTCATCCACACCCCAGAATGTCTTGGGATCGACACCCTCTGCGGAGCGGCTGAAGCCTGTCCCCACCGGGTCAATGAAAACAAGATCGGCGACATCGAGAATGCTGTTCGGATTGTCTTCGAGGCCGAAGGGCGGCGTGTTCGATGGGTCCACCTCCTTGTCCAGAACAACACGGCGGGGACCGATCGCGCCCATGTGAATCCAGAGCGATGCCGATCCGGGACCACCATTGAAAACGAACATGACCGGACGGCCTTCCGTCGGCACGTCTGTCCGCAGGTAAGAGAACGAGAAAATGTTGGCACGCGCATGCCCCTGCATGTCGCGCAGGACGGTATCACCGGCGACGGCATCATAGGCGACAACCTTGTCCCCGATACGCATCTCATGGCTTGTGACGCTGCGATAGATGTCATCAGCCTTGGCCTCATCCGGAGCAATGCTTTGCGAAGGCGCAATCGAAACGGTGGGCTCTGATGATTGCGGCTCAGCTGTCGCGCAGGAAGTGATGCTAGCAACGAGCCCGGCACATGCGAGCGCGGTCGTAATGAGCTTGAAGGTCTTCATGAATTCTGCGCTTTCAATGCTGCGTATATATATTCGGCCGAGGCGATATCCTGGATGACATGCCCGAGCGACTTGTAAATCGTGATATCTGTATTTGACTGACGCCCAGCAATCGTTCCGAGCAGAACTTCGCCAATCTCGCCAAGAAGCTGGCTCTCGCCAACAGCGCCGCTGTTCAAGGCATGCCGGAATTCCGCGCCTTGGGCACGCACCGAGTCAGATGAATCTGCATAGAACCGGGAGGCGGCGACGAGTGCGTCATCAATCTCGCGTGGACCGTCATAACTGGATCCGACAACATTGATGTGCGTACCGGCCGCAACCATGTCCGCCAACAGGATTGGATCGGGCGATGCCGTAACTGTACAGACAATATCAGCCCCGGAAACTGCCTCTGCGACCTGGACGAAAACCTGCACTGCGATCCCCGTCTTATCAGCCACTTCGGCAGCAAGTGCTTCCGCGCGCTCTGGCGAGCGTCCCCAGATACGAATTTCATCAAGCTCACGCACATGCGGCATCGCGAGCGCGTGATGCAGCGCCTGCTCTCCCGTGCCGAGAATGGTGAGGATACGCGCATCGCTACGGGCGAGAACATCCGTCGCCATCGCGCTGGCACTGGCGGTGCGGATGGAAGTAATCGCGCCCGCCTCGGCGACGCAGGCGGGCGCGCCAGTCTCTGCATTGAACACAACGACTACGCCCTGATGCGATGGCACCGGCGCCGCGCTGCGCTCAGGCGTCACGCAGATGAGCTTTGAGCCGAACGCCGCTTCCGGCCCCATTGTGCCCGCCATGACACCGAACATGCGGCCATGATCGAGGGGCATGATCTGCCGCAGCATCTGGGCTGTCTTGCCGCTTGAAAGGCGCGCCATCGCGGACCGCATCACCGGGATACAGGCATCGTAAGTCAGCGTTGAGGTGACTTCATCCGGTCCGATGAGCAACATGATACACCCTGTTCATTCGGCCATGTCAGCTTTGGTGGATCCGTTGATCCAGTCACGAATATCCGCGCCAAAGGCCGCCGCACTGCTTTCCACTGAATAGGCCATGTGGCCGCCATTGTAGAAACTGGTTTGCACACGGTCGAGTGGCCAGTTGGACTGGGAGACAGCGTATTCGGTGGCACCAACCGTTGTCATCGTGTCCTGATATCCATTGCCGAGGAAAAGGCGGAAGTCAGGATTCGCCTCAAATGCCTTGTCCAGCTGCTGACCAAAGGCAAAGGCGGCGAATGGCGATGGCGGGCCATAGGTCCACTCACCGACGTCCGCCAAGGGCGTGTAGTCGTCACCAACCTGAAAGCCGAAGAAAGACTGGATGTAGGTTTTGAAGGCATCCGCATAGAGGTCGCCAAGCATGTCCGATGGCGTGGCGCCACGCGTTGCGGGGCCAGTATAGCGTGCGTCGCTACGGCCGAGGACAAGTCCCTCTTCCTTCAATAGCTCAACACGGAAAGTCTCCTTAGAGATGCGATTATTATGCTCGACATAATAGGCGGCTGGGATGCCTGTGTAGGCTTCCAGCTTTGCCGCTATGTCAGCGCGCCGCTCCGGATCGATCTGGTTGCCCTGGAAAAGCGCGCTCAGATACTCTGTCTCGCCGAACGCCTTGGCCTCCGCCATGAACGCTTCGAACGTGCGACCTGACGTATCGACCTTGCCGAGTTCCCACGCCGTCGACGCGAGCGTTGGCAGCGATACGACATAGGAAATGATATTCTCGCGGCGCTGCGCGTACTCAATGATGTTGACGGCCTGCCCCATCAGGAAGACGCCATCCACGGCATGGTCCGGACCGCGCTCCGCGAGCTGTCCGGCGACTTCGGCCGCGCGTATGGTTCCGTAGCTTTCACCCAGGATGAATACGGACGCATCGTTTCGGCCATGCTGAGCGAGCCAGGCTTCAATGAAGTCGGCGCATTGGGCGCCATCGGCTTCCACCGAATAGTACACCGACGGATCGACGCCTTTCCTTACGCGGCTATAGCCTGTCGATGCGGGATCGAAGAAAACGACATCTGCCACATCGAGCGGTGAATAGGGGTTCTGCACAAGGGTCGCCGCGCTGGCGGGCGCCGCCAGGTCATCGGGTAAAGACAAGCGATAAGGACCGACAGCGCCGATGTGCAACCACAGAGACGCCGCGATCGGACCACCATTGAAGACGAACAGAACCGGCCTGTCTGCGGCGGCGTCATCGGCGATGTAGGAGAAAGAAACGATATCGGCACCCTTGCCTTCCACACCGATATCAACGGGTGTGGTATCAAGAGCGGCGGTATAGGCGATTGTCTGTCCACCGAACTCACCCGTGGCCGACTTGGAAACAGGCCCCGGAAAAACCGACGCCACCTGCACCGATTCAACGGCGGCAGGTGGCGTATCAGCTGTTGCACAGCCCGTGATCGGCAGGCAGGCGGCCACAAGAAAAGCAGTACAGACAAATCCCGGAATTCGGCCCGATATCGGTTGGATTCTGGAATTCATCTGCACTGTTTCCTCAGGGTGGGGGACTAAAACTTGTAGTTCACGCCCGCAAAGTATCTGCGGCCAAGAATATCACCATAGTTGAGGGTCGGATAAGAAGGCCCCTCATCCGTGAAGTTGGTCACACCGGCACGCAGCGACAGGCCATTCTCGAAGGCATAGATTGCCGACAGATCATGCGTGACGTTCGCGTCGGTGAACGGGTTCGGATCGTTCTCGATCGTTGCCCCTTCAACCCGCAGCACATTGTCCAGATAGTTCAGCTGGTAGGACAAACGCAGCGGACCATAGGCGTAACCCGCGTTGAAGCGTGCTGTCCAATCCGGGCTTTCCACTGTGTCATCCGTGCGATTGAAGGTGGTGCCCGTCACCGAGGTGCTGAGTTCCGCAACGTGTGTCGCTTCGAGACCAAGCGAGATGTCACCGGCAAGCGAAGACGCAACATCATTGAGGTCGAAGACGTAGTTCACGTAGTAGACTTCACCCTTGAAGATGATCTGGCCTGCGTTGAACGTCGTCGTCCGTCCCGTCGCCACAGTACCGGCAGGGTTGGACCCGTCGGCAGTCTGGAGGCGGGTGAAGGCAGAACACACGGCATCCGACGGCGAAGCGCTGTCATAGCACGCAGCCATGAAGTCTCCGGTCGTGAAGGCCGACAGGCCATCGGTGAGCTCGATCTCGATACGGTCAACCGACACTGTCAGGCCTGGAACGAGGAATTGATCCAGGACGAAGCCGTAAGTCGTCGTGTCAGACACTTCGTTGCGCAGGTCGGCATTGCCGCCCGTCTCGATGCTGGTGACAGAGAAGTTTTCCGCCGGATCCTGGAAAGTTGCCAGGTCGCCATATTGCGGATTTGCGGCCCATTCGGCTTCGCAGTTCGCACGGCGAATGGCAGGGTTCGGACCAGCATTGATGCGGTCCGCATCGCATGGGTCAAACCCGGAACTGCCGACAACAGTGGTTGATGGGGCAAACAGCTGGTTGAGGGTCGGAGCCCGGAAGTTGCGGCTCTTGGTGGCCCGCAAGGTGACGCCATCGACGACTTCCCAGCGGCTACCAAGGCTCCAAACGGACTCCTCACCGGCAATCGAGTTGTCAACGAAGCGGTATGTGCCGCTCAAGTCGAATGCCTGCACAAATGGAAGCGTGACATCGCCGCCGAAGATCGGCACGAGAACTTCCGCCGAGAGTTCGTTGGTGCTGTAGTCGCCGGATGTCGCGACTTCGCGTGTACCAGTCCCGATCAGGCCGAGCTGGTTTGCCTCAAGCGGCGTAAACATCGCGTCTTCTTTACGCGTCTCATAGGCGAGCACCATGTCTATCGCACCAGCTGGCAGCTGATAGATCTCGGTGCCGATTGTCGCGAGGAAGTCGAACTGGGTGTTCTTGTAGTCCTGTCCCGACATGACCGACACGTATTGCGCGGCAGCCTCGCTGATATTGCCAGCACCGAAGGGGTTCAGCGGCGCACAGTTTGGATCATCGTTCGTGGCATCCGCATCGGCATTGATCGAACAGACGATGTTGCCGGTGCCGTCGTCAACAGCGCGAACAGCCGCGTTGAACTTGGCGACATTGGCATCCCAGACGCGCTGCGAACCGTTGACTTCGGCAAAGCTGCCGGAGACCGACCAGTAGACGTTACGGTCAGCCGCGTCGAAGTCACCCTCCAGGCCAAGCTGGACGCGGGCGATCTCGGTTTCATTACGCTGGATATTGGTCGGGAAGAGATCGTCATAGAAGTGGCGCGAAAGCCAAAGTGGGGCGCCAAACGCAAAGCCCGGATTGGCGGCCGAAAGAGATGCGATCGCATCATCAGTCAGGTAAGGGTTACTCGCCGTGAACAGAATGGCGCCAAGCGCTGGATCCGTCTGGTTGAGCACGGTCCGTGCGTAACCCTGCGGGATGCTCTCTGCTTCATTGTTCGCGTAGAGCATCTCGAAATTGAGGCGCAGATTTGGCGAGAGGTCATAGTGGCTGACCAGGTTTGCACTGAGACGGTCCACACCCGTGCGCAGACCTGCGAGGTCGCTGTAGCGTGTGCCGTCGCCACCTTCGGCAAACGGGATGCCGATGATGTTGCCTGGATTGTAGGGAATGATCGATCCATCAGGTGCAAACTGGATCGGCGAACCGTCGAGCGTGGTCTGCAGGAAGGGAGGCGGCGCTGGTGCGTTATAGATCGTGCCGTTGCCGTTGAAGTTCCAGAAGTAGGCCGGAATCACTTCGGTCAGCGAAGGAATGCCGTCATTCGGGCCGGTATCATCCGGGTTGCCGGATGTGATGCGCGAACGGTTGGAAGCCTCAAAGTCGGAGAAGCGCGCGATGGGTGAGCTGGAGCTTTCAATGTTCACAGCTACGTTGCCGCGATCATTGTCGAAATTCGTCCCGGCGGTAATGCGCCAGGATGTCTGCTCATAATTTGATTCCTCGGTGTCACCATATTGCAGGTCGAGTTCAACACCCTCGAAATCGTCCTTGAGGATATAGTTCACAACGCCGGCAATCGCGTCAGAGCCGTATACGGCTGCGCCACCGGCCTGAACCACTTCAATCCGGTCAATCAGGCCGGTTGGAATGATGTTCGCATCGACCTGAGCATCCCCAAGACCGCTGGATGTCGTGACAAAGCGGCGGCCGTTCACAAGTGTTAGTGTGCGGCCTGCACCGAGGCCGAACAGTTCAGCATATTGCTGTCCGTCGCCGCTATTGCTGCCGTCACCCGCGGCCTGATTGAATTGCGGGACAAGGGATGTGATCTGGTTCAGGGCATCAGCTGCGCTGGTCAGGCCGCGCTCGGCAAAAACATCATTGTCAAGCGTCGTCACGGGCGCCGCAGTGGAGTCCACCTCACGACGAATACGCGATCCGGTGATCACAACAGTTTGCAAGGTCGCTGTTTCATCTTCGGCGACTGGCGCCGACAGTGTCTCCACTTCCGGCTCCTGTGCGTAAGCAGGCGCGGAAACCATCGCAGGAACAAGCGCGACCATGGCGCAAGTGCCCAGCAGGCTTTTCAACATCACATCATTCTTCATCTCGAACCCCTTATGTTCAAAAGTCCATTGGCCGTGCACCCGCGCGTTCGCCAACTTCCCGACTGTCATCACGCTAGGAAGAATGTGACGGATTATTTATCCTATTTGTGACGATCCGGTCGGGAACTCAGCAACAATTATTCTCCAGACAATGCCCGGAGAATATTTCATTCACTCGCTAGGGATACCGCGGGCTCGGCCTTTGCTCCGGGGCGCCGGCCGATAATCAGGTAATACAGGCAGCCAATGAAAGCCCAGGCCAGCAACAAGGCGTATGGCCGCCAATCAGCGGACCAGCCGGCAACGATAATAAGAATGCCCAGGCCCACACCGGCCACGGCAAGGGCATAGATCATGCCCTTCGCCGGGCGGAACCGGGCAGCCTCATAAAGATCGGGGCGTTTTCTCAACAACCCGACCGCTGCAAGGCATGTTGCACTATATTTGAGGATCGTCGGAATGTTCACGGCCAGGAACAGGAAGACGAGGTTTTCCGGCAGGAACAGCCCGATACAGCAAAGCACAAAGGCGCATAGGATCGCCGCCAGCGGCACGTCATGCTTGCCGGAGACCTTGGCCAGTGGTGAGGGCAACATGCCTTCGCGGGCCATGGCGTAAAGAAACCGCGACATGATGATGAAAGTCGCATTGATCGAACTGCCAATCGCCACGACCGCGCTGGCAACGATAAGATACCGGCCTGCCGGACCGAAGGCGGCAATGCCTGCGTCAAGCAGCGGCGCAGACGACGCACCGAGCTTTTCCGGCCCCAACACGCCGAGTGCGGCAATGGCCACCATCAGATAGACCACTGCTGTCAGCACGATGGAAATCGCGATGCCAAGGGGAATCGACCGCGCCGGGTTCTTGACCTCACCGCCGACCTCTGTGGCGCTCTCAATGCCAAGGAACAGGGAAATCAGGAGCGGCACCGCGGCGAAGACACCCGCAACGCCATGGCTCGCAAAGGGTGTGAAATTGGATACCTCAATTGATGGGACGCTGCCGAACGCGAACAGGGCGCAAGTGCCGAGAAGAATCACGAGCATCACGCCCTGGCTTTTCGCTGCTGCCGACACACCCAGCAGGTTCACGACGAGTACGAAAACCAGCAGCCCGAACATGGTCGGCTTCAGAGGCAAGGCCACAAACGCACCGGCATAGGAGACAAGCACCATGGTCAGGACGATGACGGCCGACGTGCTGCCGGCAATGCGGAGCCAACTGATGATGAAACCCAGAAACGGGTGAACAAACCGGCGCGGCCACTCGTATGATGCGCCGGTTACAGGAACAGCTGCGCCCATGAAGCCGTAGATGATGGCGTAAACCATCATCGGAATCATGGCGAGCAGCATGGAGACGATCATCGCAACGCCGGCCAGTTGTGTCGCTGGCGCGAGGACTGAGTAAACAGACACACCAATTGCCGTTCCGAGGCCGAGGGCAACAATGCCCGTCACGCCAATATCGCGGCGGAGTTCCTCTTTTGGCGGTACGTTATTCGGCATTGATTGTTTTCCCGGCAGGCACTGCAGCGGCCTGTCCGTCTTCGCCGTATTCCTGCAGCCCTTGGGCCAGGCGCTCAAGTCCGTTTTTCAGCTTGTCGGCGTCGAGGGCAACTCCAATTCGGATGTGCCCCGCCATGCCGAAACACTCGCCCGGTACAACAACAACACCATGGCGAGCGATCAGCCATCGGGACAGGTCACGCGTATCCTGTACACCGACCACGCGCGGAAAGCAGGTGCATCCGGTGAGCGGCAATTCAAGCGCGATCAGCCCGCGATCGACCATGTCCTGCAGACCTTCCTGCGCGACAGGTCGCGACGCCTCCATGATGGAATCGCGCCATGTGTCATAGTCACCGGAGCTTGCTAGCACTTCTGCCGCGACGCAGTGCGATAGCTTGGAAACACCGAAATCGACACGGTCGCAATGGGCCTTCAGACGCTGCATGACGTCGCCGCTCGCAAACATCCAGCCGCAGCGGAGCGCATTCAGGCCAAATGTCTTGGTCAGGCTGCCAATACGGATCACGTTGGGATGACGTTCGACATCCAGTCCTACAGAATCGACGCCTGCATAATCCTGATAAACCTCATCGATAAGGAGCAGGACATTCCTGTCGTCCAGCGCCTTTGCCAAGGCGGAAAGGACCTCTGTCGACACAGAGACGCCGCTCGGATTGTGCAGGTTGCTGAGAACGACCATCCGCGTGGCGGGCGTGAGCGCCTTCAGGACCTCATTGATGATGATTTCAAAGTGCGGTGCTTCGCGGTGGAAAAATCCGAACTCCAGCCCTGCATCCAGGGCGCAGTTCGCAAATATATCAAAACCGGGATGCTCAATCAGCACTGTATCTCCCGCCGAAAGGAGCGCGCCATAGACCAGCGACACCGCCGTGGTTGCGCCGGTAGTGCAGCGGATATTACCGGCCCGCACGCCGTACCGGCTTGCAAGGTGCGCGACGACATCAGGATGGCTGCGCATGAAAACACTGGTGAAGGAAAGCGGCGCCCCCGAGCGGAAAGCCCGCAGGGTGGTTTCGGCAAGCATGGTCGAGGGCTCGGGAACAGAGCTTTCAAACAGGCTGACCTGCCCCGGCTTGCCGGAGCGCATCAACGTAATCGCATCGCGCACCCAGTGAGCATAGCTCATCTGTTTGCCCTCAGCGAAGGTATCGTCGGATCTACTCAAGTTTACTGACCTCATACTTTGCCCCCAACTCAGAGGCCAGAAACGCGCGCCCTAAATCGGTCGTTTGATCTGAGAATAGTTCCGGCAATAAGAAAGTTTATGCAAAGCCAGCCCCTGCAGCCGCACTGCGCGCATAAATGATCTTGCGAGAGGCGGGCTGGCGACAAACATTGGGCTGCGCTGTTCCGACCTCAATCGTCTTCAAAACAGGCGTCTGGCGCGATGTCAGGCACCGGAACCCAGCGCATACCCTCAAAGCGCTCACCGTCGCGCTCATAAACGGTTCTCTCGCCCACGATACAGCGGCCAAAACTGTCAGGTGCCGGGAAGAAGGTCATGCCATCGGTATGGACCGCCCGGACCAATGATAATTCGTCACCGCCCAACACGTCACTAACGAACTGGCTCCACGCCTCTGTCGTCAGATCGACGTCACCGGCTTCACGCGCCTTGAGGACAGGGCTGAGAAACGCATGCAGCCCCCGCTTGCCATCCGAGGCATGGCGCAAACGCGCATCCAGATCGGCGAAGTAAAGCGCGCCACGTTGGTAAGGTACGTGACGGATATCATCGTCCCCGAAGCCGACTTTCTTTATTTCACTGATCGGCCAGTCGCGTGCCTTGGTCGTGTAATAGTCGCGGCTCATTTTATTAAGGTCCGCGACATAGGCGTCGAACGAGACGTGCCCGGCCCTGAAAGGAAGCGTGTACTCGAAATAGGTCGTCAGGCCTTCTGAAAACCAGTTGGTGCCAATCGCATCACCGCTAAGTGACCCGGACCATTGGTGCAGCAACTCATGTACGAATGTGCTCTTCGGGCTTTCGCCGTACACTTCGTCATCATTCAGCGGACCACGTGACAGCATGAAGGAATTCGCGAGCGCCGTGCCACCGCCATAAGGCGGCGTATCCAGAAGGCGCATGAAAACACGGTATTCCGGCGCCGGGTCGAGATGGTCAAAATAGGTCTCGAAATACGTGTACATCTCGCTGGTGAAGGCCATCGCCTCGCGCTCATCAAACGGGAAATCGCCCAGCCAATAGGCGTGGAATTTCGTGTCGACACCTGCATCCGGATACTGCTCGGCAGGGCCCGCCATATACCAGCCCTGCATTACGCTGTAGGGCGCCCCAGGCACCTCAACGCGCCCGTTCCCAAACGTCGTCACGCCAACAGAGGGCTGGTCGAATGCGGTGAGATCCCAGTCGAGCGTTGATTTCCGGGAGGCCGCATTTTCCGGCACAAGCAGGAATCCGGCGCCGGCGCCGCTTATGCCGCCAGCCGACGGACGAATTCCAAAGGCAGGTCCGCGCGGACCGCCTTCCGGCTGCACAAGCGAGCGATAGCTTATCCGGACGGGAAACTCGACCGGGCGTTCAGCTGTCCAATGACGAAAATATGGATAGCCGCCGGGAACCGGCTCATCATCCTGCGTGGTGAACGCAACCGCGCCCTTGGCGTCTGTCACTTCAAGATTGGTAATTCGATCTGCGATATGCTGGACGTTCACGTAAACGACCGGAGCCATCAGCTTGAACGCTTCGGCACCCGGCTCAAGACCACCCGTCAGCGTGGCTTCGACCTCAATCGCATCGACCTCTTTGTCCGTGTTGAGGGTCGGATGCAGTGTGATGTTGAAACCGGGCGTCTCCGCCGCAAGCTCGGTCACAACAGGGTTGGATGCTTCCTGGCAGGCCGTCAGCATGATGGCGCAAAGACCGGCGCCTACCGCAACCATCATGTTCAGTTTTCGGCCAGCATTTGCCCGACGCATCGGATTATATCGAGGGGTCATTCAGGTCTCCTGCTGGCATGTATCGAGCGTGCAGACTCGCAGGTGATCAGCGCAAGAGCTAATCCATTGCCCACCGTGATGGTCTCATAGCGCATAATTTGGCCGCAAGCCGTCGGTGTGGCGCATACTTTTTGCGCCTCGTCATGCCATTGCTAAGCTAGCGTCATGCGCCACACCCGATGATCCAGAATAGGCTTGCCCGACACAACCGGAAAGCAGGCGCAATTCGATTAAATAATGCACTCGCGTGCGTTAGAGTCGCCCGTGACGGGTTTAGGCCCACCCTTGTTGCCCGGAGGACCGCCATGTCGCCCCTTTCCCCTCGCCGTATCCGGCCTGCTCTTGCTGCACTCGGCGGCGCTGCCTTCCTGAGCATTTCAGGATGTACGGGCGACAAAGCAGGAAGTGATTACACTCCGGTTTCCGAAGTCGCCGCCGCCCCGATGATGGATATCCTCCTCCAGCCGCATCTATCGGCTGCCAGCGAGGTCAACGCCATCGACATCGCCATGGTCATTCCAGCCCCTGAAGCCAAGGCCGGCGTGCCATTCCTGTCAATGGCGATCATGCGGGTCATGGCGCCGGGCGCGCTGAATGATCCGGCAAGCCTCACCGCCCGGGACGATCTCGGTCTATTGCCGATGACGATTGAGGAAGACCCCGAAGATCCCTCAAGCTTCCGTCAGGACCGCCGCTGGATTCCGGAGCGTGACACGGCGGGTGATGTGCATGTCAGTTACACAATCCAGCCTCGCGTCATCACGCCAAGCACACGGCCCGGCCCTCTGATCGACACGCGGACAGAACAGTCCGGCTTCTACGGATCGGGCAATACGATGCTGGCCCTGCCTGTCGACGGATGGCCACGCCATGTGCGCCTCGACTGGGACCTCAGCGAAATGCCGGAAGGCGCCCGGGCGGCGTCGAGCCTTGGTCTGGGTACGGTGGAATCCGAGTTCACGTCGGAGAACCTCAACAACACATTCTTCATGGCAGGCCCGCTCAAGAGCCAGCCGGAGTCCGGCGACGGTGAATTCGTCGTTTACTGGATGACGCCCGCAGCCTTCGACCTGGAAGGCGCCGCGCAATGGACCAAGACGGGATACGCATACTTCACCGAGTTCTTTGGTCAGGATGTGCCGGCATTCCGCATTTTCATGCGCACGACAGAGCGGTTTCAGGGCGGCGGTGGCGGCGGCTTCAATTCCTTCATTTTCGGTACGGTCGATGGCGAGGACCGCGACCCTGATGAAGTCCGCTCGCTGCTGGCGCATGAAACACTGCACCACTTTGTCGGTGGCTATGGTGACGGCGGCGGCGCAGGTGGCCAGCAATGGTATTCCGAAGGCGTAACTTCCTATTACACGATCGTCCTTCCCTATCGCGCCGACCTGACCAGCCCATCCAAGTTCATCGATGCCTTCAATGCGCATGCGGAAAACTACTACACGAACCCACGCAGCAACCTTTCCAATGACGAGGTCACCGCGCTCTTCTTTTCTGATTCCAATGCCCAGGTGGTGCCCTACAATCGCGGCCCGCTTTATATCGCACTCTTGGACGCCCGCATGCGTGCGGCGACGGGCGGCGAAAAACGTGTCGACGACCTGATCTTCCGCTTTATCGCTGAGCGCGACAGCGCAACTGACGCAACCGCACTCTGGCGGCAGATCCTTGTCGATGCGCTCGGCGAAGCAGGCGGAGCAGAATTTGATGGTATGATGCAGGGCGCGCCGCTTGATTTCCCGGAAGACATGTTCGGCCCATGCTTTCAGGGTGAGCCGCAGACATTGCAAGCCTACTCGCTGGGCTTCCGCCCCTATGTCGATGATGCGGGCGTAACGCGCGCCGGTCCCGTTTCCCCAGATTCGCCAGCGGACAAAGCTGGTATCAAGCGCGACGACGTGATCACCAATGCTGACGTGCTTGCTGCGGCGTCCGATGGCACTCCCGGCGAAACGATCATGCTGGACATTACGCGCGACGGGGCGCCGCTCAGTTATACTTTCTCGCCATGGACTGCGCCCTCGACCGGCCTGCAATGGCGACGGACGGACGTTGCGGAAGACGCCTGTGATCTGTGAAATCCACTGCGGCAATAGCGCGAGAATGAGCTGTAATGATCTTGCGATCTGCAGTGTTTAATGGTGGGCGGTAACGGGCTCGAACCGCTGACCCTCTCGGTGTAAACGAGATGCTCTACCAACTGAGCTAACCGCCCTATTCCAAGCGGGCTTTTGCGGATTCCTGCACGAAAAAGCAAGAGAGCGCGTGCGAAAAACACGCGCCCTCTTCATTTGGGAGCCTAGGCGGCAACATTTGCAATCGCTTTGGCGATGGGTGTGTCGCCTGATGCCATCTCGAACACTTTGTCATTCATGCCCGCTTGCGTAACAGATACGGCGAGCACCGCAGCGACATCGTCGCGCGTAACCTGTCCGTCGCGATCAACATGATCTGCGAGCGAGACGAGACCTTTGCCTTCATCATCGCTCAGGCTTATCGGCCGAACGATAACATAGGGCATGCCGGCATCCTTGAGATGTGTGTCGGCAATGTGCTTGGCTTCGAGATAGTGCCGCATGCTGTCAGACCCCTGCGAGGGATCGTCCGCTCCGATAGAGCTCAGCATGACAAAACGAGATACTTTAGCACTTGCCGCCGCATCTATCAGCGCCATGGCGCCATCGCGGTCGACCTTGTCCGTCATGTCCTTGCCGGTATCGCCGCCCGAACCGGCAGCAAAGACGACGGCATCGACGTCGTTTGCGACATCCTTGTCCAGATTTGTCAGGTCGGCCATGCGTATTTCACAACCCTTGGGCAGAACACTCGTGTCCGAACTCTCCCGCGCCATGGCGATGGGTGTGTGGCCAGCGTCCGTAAGTTTCTTCACCAGGCGTGCGCCTGTATTACCTGTCGCGCCTGCAATGAGAATTCTCATATCGTATCTCCTGTAAGTTTAATGTCCTGACATACCAATGGGCGCAGGCAGGCAACGTTCCGACTTCTCAACAGGCATAAAAAAACGGCCGCGTCGGAAGACGCGGCCGTTTCGTATTGAGGCGAAGGGAATTAGTGCGGACGCACAGCGTCCGAACTGGAGGCCGGCTGTCCGGAGAGGCTCGCCTGCAAGGCGGCCTCGTCGGCTTCCGACCAGACAATCGGGCTCAGGGGCTCGCTCAGTGCGAGTTCCAGAACCTCGTTGATGTCCGACACAGGGATGATCCTGAGGCCGTTCTTCACATTATCCGGGATCTCCTCGAGATCCTTCTCGTTCTCTTCCGGGATCAGCACCGTCTTGATGCCGCCGCGCAGCGCCGCCAGGAGTTTCTCCTTCAGGCCGCCAATCGGCAACACGCGACCACGCAGCGAAATCTCGCCCGTCATCGCGACCTCACGGTTCACCGGGATGCCGGTGAGCAGCGAGACAATGGCTGTGGTCATGGCCGCACCGGCACTCGGACCATCCTTCGGTGTCGCGCCATCCGGCACGTGCACGTGGATGTCGTTCGTGCTGAACACGGTCGGCTTGATGCCGAGAACAACCGAGCGGGACCGGACCAGCGAGCTGGCAGCCTGGATCGACTCCTTCATGACATCGCGGAGGTTACCCGTGACCTTCATGTTGCCACGACCCGGCATCTTGACCGCTTCGATCGTGAGGAGGTCGCCGCCGGATTCCGTCCACGCAAGGCCGGTAACGGCACCGATCTGATCGGTCTCGTCTGCAAGGCCATAGCGGAACTTCTTCACGCCGGCATATTCGGCGAGATTGTCCTGAGAGATCGTCAGACTTGTCAGCGTTTCATCGGTCGCGAGTTTACGCACGACCTTGCGGGCAAGCCGCGCGATTTCACGCTTGAGCGAACGCACACCGGCCTCACGGGTATAGTACCGCGCGAGGTCGCGAACGGCTTCGTCAGTGACAATCCATTCGTCAGCTTTCAGGCCATGATCCTCACGCACCTGAGGGATCAGGTGGCGCTTGGTGATCTCGACTTTCTCGTCCTCGGTGTAACCGGCGATCCGGATGATCTCCATGCGGTCCAGCAGGGGCTGTGGCATGTTGAGCGAGTTCGCCGTGGTGACGAACATCACGTCCGAAAGGTCATAGTCGACTTCAAGATAGTGGTCGTTGAAGGTCGAGTTCTGTTCCGGATCGAGCACCTCGAGCAGGGCCGATGCGGGATCGCCGCGATGGTCCATGCCCATCTTGTCGATCTCATCCAGCAGGAAGAGCGGGTTGCCCGTCTTTGCCTTCTTCAGCGACTGCACGATCCGGCCCGGCATCGAGCCGATATACGTACGCCGGTGACCGCGGATCTCGGACTCGTCACGCACGCCGCCAAGAGACACGCGCACAAAGTCGCGTCCTGTGGCTTCTGCGATGGACTTGCCAAGCGAGGTCTTGCCGACGCCCGGAGGGCCGACGAGGCAGAGGATCGGGCCTTTGAGCTTGCCGGTGCGCTTCTGCACGGCAAGGTATTCAATGATCCGTTCCTTGACCTTCTCGAGACCGTAATGGTCGTCATCGAGTTGCTTCTCGGCCTTCACAAGGTCCGTCTGGATATCTTTGCGCGTGCCCCATGGCAGGGCCAGCAACCAGTCGAGATAATTGCGCACAACGGTGGATTCCGCCGACATGGGCGACATCTGGCGCAGTTTCTTGACTTCGGCTTCGGCCTTGGTGCGGGCTTCCTCGGTGAACGGCGTGTCGGCAATCTTCTGCTCGAGTTCGGCCACTTCGTCGCGTTCGCCGCCGTCGCCGCCCTGTTCGCCCAGCTCGCGCTGGATCGCCTTCATCTGCTCATTGAGATAATACTCGCGCTGGGTCTTCTCCATCTGCCGTTTGACGCGGTTTTTGATCTTCCGCTCCATTTGCAGCATGCCCATTTCGCCTTCCATCAGGGCAAACACCTTTTCGAGGCGATCCTTGATATCTGACAGTTCGAGCAGTTCCTGCTTGTCGGAAATCTTCACCGACAGTTGCGAAGCCACGGCGTCAGCGAGTTTGCCAGGCTCGGTGAGCTGGCTGATCGTGGTGACGGATTCCGGCGGAATTTTGCGGTTCAGTTTGACATAGTTTTCGAACTGCCCCTGCACGGCGCGCATCAGCGCCTGCACATCGCCGCCGTCTGTGTCGGCTTCAGGAATGGTTTCAACTTCAGCTTCGAAATAGTCGCCGCGATCATGCAGCGCATTAAGGCGCGCACGCGTCTGGCCCTCGACGAGGACCTTCACGGTGCCGTCAGGCAGTTTCAGAAGCTGGAGGATGGTGGCAATCGTGCCAATCGGATGCACGTCATCGGCGCCCGGATCATCGATCGCGGCGTCGCGCTGGGCCACCAGCATGATTTCATTGTCGCCCTCATCGATCATCTCGAGGGCACGAACGGACTTGTCACGGCCCACGAAAAGCGGTGCGACCATGTCCGGAAACACAACGATGTCCCGAAGCGGCAACACCGGAAGGTTCTTCAGTTTTGGCATTGTAATGCCTCCTTGGAATTCGGGCCCCGCATGGCGGCGACCCCTCTTTGCACCCTGCCCGTCAATCATGACGAGAGTCGGGCGGATAACTAAGATGTGGATCGCCAGTGCCGGTGCTTCAAGCCGAAGAATGTGGAAGAATCTGGGGAATTGAAAAACCGCCTGAAATCAAGGCATCGCGGCCCGCCATTCCTTGGCACTTTCCGTCTCCTTCTTTTGATGCGCCATGAACGCTTTCAGGACACCCAGCTTCGGGTTTGCCGGCTTGCCGTCGCCGAGCAGCCTTATCTGTTCATAATACCAGCCCTGGGCCCCAAATCCGTTAAGCGCCTTGATCAGTTTTATCGGCGAATTCGGCCCGAATATGCCCGGCCCAATGCGAAGCTCAGCCTCCCATTTGGTGGCATCGGCCTCACCGGACAAGAGCTTTGCCGGCGTCGCTGGGTCAACACAGAGCGGACGTCCGAGACCGATAAGGTCAGCTTCATGCCCCTCGAGGGCCGCATGCATTGCAGATCGCGTGCGAAAGCCGCCCGTCACCATCAGGGGCATCGTGGCGCGCTCCTGAACAGATTTGGCATAGGAGAGGAAATAGGCCTCCCGCTCGCGGGTCGAACTGCGGCGGGTATCCTCGAAGGATGGTTCAAGGCCTTCCATATCCATCATGGCCGGCTGCTCGTAATTACCTCCGGAAATCTCCACGAAATCAACGCCAAGCCCATTAAGGATGTCGATCACGGCCAGACAATCGGCATGGCTGAAGCCGCCCTTCTGGAAATCCGCCGAATTAAGCTTTACCGACACCGAAAAGCCCGGGCCGCCCTGTACTTTGGCCTCCCGCACGCTGTCGACCAGCAGGCGCGCGCGGTTTTCCAGCGGGCCGCCCCAGTCGTCCTCGCGCTGGTTGGCAAGGGGCGAAAGGAAGGAACTCAGCAGGTAGCCATGGGCGGCATGGACCTGAATGCCGTCAAACCCGGCCTTTTGAGCCACGCGGGCCGCGCGGCCGAAACCTTCAACCACCGCCTTGATTTCATCGGCCGTCATCGCGCGCGGCTCGCCAAACTGCCCGCCCGGCAGGCCAAGCGCGACCGGGCTTGGCGCGGCAGGGCGCGGGTTGACCAGTTTGGGCGTTTGGCGCCCAGCATGACTGACCTGCATGATGAAGGCCGCGCCGTGTGATTTGGCCGCTTCGGCCCAGCGGGACAGGCCATCCAGCTCGTCATCGCCGGACTTCGCATCGATCACCACATTGCCGACGCGCTCCAGGTGGTTTCGGTCTATCTGCACGTTTCCGGTCAGCAGCCCGCCAGCCCTACCCTCTGCCCAGCGGCGATAGAGGGTGACATGTTCCTCAGTTGGACGGTTGCGCGGATCAGCGAGTCCCTCTGTCATGGCTGCTTTCACAAGACGGTTCGGAAAGGTCAGCCCACTCGACAGGGTTAACGGCGTATTAATCGTGGCAGGCATTATGTTCTCCCAATATCGACACTGAGTCGTGCGCCCTTTAAGGGAGACCAAACTATGGCCGCCGCCAATCAAGCAAAGCTGTTCGACACTATGGTACCAGATTCTTCCGGCTATTCGGCCAAAGATATTGAAGTTCTTGAGGGCCTTGAACCGGTCCGCAAACGGCCCGGCATGTATATTGGCGGCACCGATGAGCGTGCCTATCACCACCTCTTTGCCGAAGTGCTCGACAACTCGATGGACGAAGCTGTCGCCGGCCACGCAAACCGGATCGAAATCCACCTCGATACTGAAGGCTTCCTGACAGTCGTCGACAATGGCCGCGGCATCCCGGTCGACCCGCACCCGAAATTCCCCAAGAAATCGGCGCTGGAAGTGATCATGACGACGCTCCACGCGGGCGGCAAGTTCTCCGACAAGGCCTACGAGACCGCCGGCGGCCTGCACGGCGTGGGTATCTCAGTGGTGAACGCGCTGTCTGAACTGGTCGAAGTCGAAGTCGCCCGCGACAAGATTCTCTACCGCCAGACCTTCTCCCGCGGCCTGCCACAGGGAAAGCTCGAAAAGGTTGGCGCCACGCCCAACCGCCGGGGCACCTCGGTCAAGTTCCGCCCGGATACCCAGATCTTTGGCGAGAAGCTGCGCTTCCGTCCGGCCCGGCTGTTCCAGATGGCGCGGTCAAAAGCCTATCTCTATCGCGGCGTCGAAGTACGCTGGAGCTGTGATCCGAGCCTGCTGCCGGAAGATTCGAAGATTCCGGCTGAAGCCGTGCTCTCCTATCCGAACGGTCTCGCCGACCAGCTCAACGAAGTCTTCGCCGACAAGGCGACGATCACGGAAACAGCCTTCACCGGTCTTGTCGACGCTGGCAAGGAAGGCAAGGTCGAGTGGGCGATTGCCTGGACGCGCGCCGGGTTTGGCGAGGCAGACGGCTTTGCCCGCTCGTATTGTAATACGATCCCGACGCCTGAAGGCGGCACGCACGAGGCCGGTTTCCGGTCAGCCATCACCAAGGGTCTGCGCAATTTTGCCGAACTGACGGGCCAGAAAAAGGGCGCCGATATCACGGCCGAAGACATCATGGGCCATTCGGGCCTTTTGCTGTCGGTATTCATCCGCAATCCGGAATTCGTTGGCCAGACCAAGGACAAGCTTTCGACCACGGCGGCGTTCCGTCTTGTCGAAAACGCTGTGCGCGACCGGTTTGACCACTGGCTGGCCGGCAGCCCGAAAGAGGCTGACAAGCTGCTGACATGGGCCATCGACCGGGCCGAAGAGCGCGCCAACCGCCGCAAGCAGAAAGAGATCAGCCGCAAATCGGTCACGAAGAAACTCCGCCTGCCGGGCAAGCTCGCCGACTGCGCCGAAAAGGGCCCCGAAGGCACCGAGCTTTTCCTCGTCGAAGGCGACTCCGCTGGCGGCAGCGCCAAGCAGGCGCGCGACCGGAAGACTCAAGCCATCCTGCCCCTTCGCGGCAAGATCCTGAACGTGGAGAGTGCCTCAGCCGACAAGCTGGCCGGCAACCAGGAACTCAACGATCTGGCGCTCGCGCTTGGCACACAGCTGGGCCGCAAATTCGACCTTGATGACCTGCGCTACGAGCGCATCATCATCATGACCGATGCTGACGTCGACGGCGCGCACATTGCGGCGCTGCTGATCACTTTCTTCTATCGCCTGACGCCCGGCCTGATCGAGAGTGGCCGCCTTTTCATGGCCCAGCCGCCGCTGTTCCGCCTGTCGAACAAGGGCACGATTGCCTATGCGATGAACGAGGAACATCGGACAGAAGTAATGGCCAAGCATTTCAAGCCGAACCAGAAAGTCGACATGGTGCGATTCAAGGGTCTTGGCGAGATGAACCCGTCACAGCTGAAAGAAACCACGATGAACCCGGCGACCCGCACGCTGGCGCGTGTCACGCTGCCGGATTCGATGGACGAATTGACGGAAATGAAGCCTTCCGAACTCATCAACACGCTGATGGGCAAGAAAGCCGAAACGCGGTTCAAGTTCATCCAGGACAATGCCGCCTTCGTCGACGAGCTGGATATCTAAGCTTTTGCGATAGGCCCGCACCTCGGACTTAGGTCGGGGCCGCTTACGTCTGTTCCTTGCTCAAATTGCATGAAGTCCCGGCTTTCGCCGAGACTTGCGGAAAGATGTGTCTGAATTTTATGGGGACAGACGTGGGGAAGCGCTGCGACCGGCGGAGGTCCGCGAGGGGTGGCACGGGGCCGATCGCAGCGCCCAGTCCTCAGGCGGCGCCGGTTGGGGCGGGGGGCACCTGGCCTGTGGCGGGTTTGCGCGACGCAGAGTCGTCGCTGCGGATGCTGTCGCGGACGGAGTCCGTCAGACGTCCGAGCACGGAGTCTTCACCTGTCAGGTGGTGCTTGTCGGCTTCGTTTTTGACGGTCGAGAAGAAACGGCCGAGCTTCTTGCGGTTGGTATAGCCGGCAACGGCAGCGAGGCCGAGTAGCGCGATGGTGGAGGGGTATGACTTGCTAGACATGAGTGTAGTCCTTTCCGATTTGAGGGTTACGCGTGAGTGCGACGTGAGAAGAAGTTCCAGATGACCAGAACGATAATGGCGCCGAGCGTGGCACCAATCAGGCCAGCGCCGTCACCTTCGCCATAGAAGCCAAGCGTCTGGCCGAGGAAGGTGAAAACAAAAGCGCCGACAACGCCCAGCAACATAGTGAGGATGAAGCCCTTCGGCTCGTTCTTGCCGGGGTGGAGGAATTTGGCGATCACACCGGCAATGAGGCCGATGAAGAGTGTCATGAGAAATCCCATTTAGGGGGTCCTTTTTGGCTGGATCGCTGAATCAATCCGCGCCTGAGCTTTTCGTTCCGCAGGTTTTCGCAATCGATAGCGTGTCGATTGCTTATGAGGCGCGTGTCCCCTAAATGCTCATTATGAGCAAAGTACTGGATATCCTCGCAGCGCAGCTGAACCCCGTGGTTGGCGACATCAATGGCAACCTGGCGTTGGCGCGGGAGGCCTATGCCGAGGCAAAGGAACGCGACGCTGACCTTCTGGTACTGAGCGAGCTGTTTATCCTTGGCTATCCCGCGGAAGACCTCGTGCTGAAGCCGAGCGCTGTTGAGCTGTCCATGGCAGCGGTGCAGACGCTTGCCGGCGAGACGGCTGGCGGGCCTGCCATATTGATCGGCTGCCCGTGGGATGTGGACGGGAAAGTGCACAATTCATCCGTGCTGCTCAAAGATGGCAAGGTGGCCGGGCGTTGCGACAAACGCGAGCTGCCGAACTATGGCGTGTTCGACGAAAAACGCATCTTCGCGCCGGGCGAAGGCGCCCCGTTCGTGTTCACGCTGAAGGGCGTGAAAGTGGGGGTCGCGATCTGCGAGGACATCTGGTTTGAGCGGGTACCGCTTTCGCTGAAGAAAGCGGGCGCGGACATGCTCATCGTGCCAAACGGATCGCCCTGGCGCCGGACGGTGCATGCCGAGCGGCACAGCACGTTCTCGGCATGGCGCAAGACGGGCCTGCCCTACCTCTTTGTCAACCAGGTCGGCGGGCAGGACGAACTCGTGTTCGATGGGTCAAGCTATGCAGTCGACGATGATGGCACCGAGCACCAGTTGCTTGGTGATTTCGAGACGGGCACGGCCATGGTCTCGTTTGATGGCGCGACGGGCAGCTTCCAGAGCGGGCCAAAGGCCACGCTAACAGAGGGCTGGGAAGCGGAATACCGCGCCGCGGTTCTGGCGCTTGGCGACTATGTGAACAAGAACAAGTTTCCCGGCGTGGTGCTGGGTATGTCAGGCGGGATCGACTCGGCGCTTACGGCAGCGATGGCGGTGGACGCGCTGGGGGCCGACCGCGTCTGGTGCGTGATGATGCCGTCAAAGTATACGTCGAGCGACAGCCTGGAAGATGCCAAGGCCTGCGCCGAGATGCTGGGCTGCAAGTATGACATCATCAATATCCGTCCGGGCGTGGATGCGCTGGACGAGATGCTGGCTGACCAGTTCGCCGAGACACAGCCGAACACGACGGAAGAAAACATCCAGTCGCGCCTGCGCGCTGTGACTCTGATGGCGCTGTCGAACAAGTTTGGCCACATGGTGGTGACGACGGGCAACAAGAGCGAGATGGCCGTTGGCTATGCGACGCTCTATGGCGACATGTGCGGCGGCTACAATGCGCTGAAGGATTTCTACAAAACCGAAGTGTTCGAACTGGCCAAGTGGCGCAATACGACCATCCCGCGCGGCGCGATGGGCCCGGGCGGGGAAGTCATCCCTGTGCGGATCATCACCAAGCCGCCTTCGGCGGAACTGCGCGAAGACCAGCGCGACGATGACAGCCTGCCACCCTATGACGTGCTGGACGATATCCTGCGCGGCCTAGTGGACCTTGAGGAAGACATCGACGACATCCTCGCGCGCGGCCATGACGTAGCTACGGTCCGCCGCATCGAGCACCTGCTGTATATCGCCGAGTACAAGCGCCGTCAGGCGCCACCGGGCGTGAAAGTCGGCGGCAAGAACTTCGGCCGCGACCGGCGCTACCCCATCACCAACCGGTTTCGTGACGACTGAGGCCTATTCGATCGGGCCTTCGCCGACACTGGCTGCCAGCGCGGCGTTCTGCTCCGCTTCAGCGCGGATACCTTCCACCTGGTCCAGCGTGATATCGGACGCATCGCCATAACCGGTAATCGGCGAAGGGACGATACCCGGCACAGTGACGACCTCGTCATAGAGCACCCATGCCTTCGCGCCATCCGTACAGGTAACACGCAGCCACTCGTCTTCCTGGCCCTTGGTGGCCTGGATATCGGTGATGTTCATCAACTCGGCTTCGTTGATGTCATATTCCGTGCCGCCATAGGAGAGGATCGCAAATCCCTCACCAAGATAGCGCAGATAGTTCAGCTGCTCGCCCTGCTTCAGGTCCAGCATCTGCATGCTGCCAGCGTCGCTGATATACTCGATCTGGGCATCCTGGTTGAGCGTGACGGGAAAGGTTTTTGTGGCGACAAAAAATTCCAGCTCGTCGGCCGAGACGCGTGGATTGTTCCAGAGCTGGTAATTGGCGAGCTGTGGCAGGATGCAGGCCTTGTCCTGCGGCGAAGCAGGGTTCGGCTTGGCGCGGCCCATCACGCTGACGCCCTCGTCCAGCACGACAAAGCCGGCGGGATATTCGCCCGGCCAGCCGGGTGAAATATACCAGCCCTCGCCATAGCCGGAGAGCTTTTCAAAGTCTGGCGCCACATAGTCACTGCCCTGCGGTGTTTCGCTGAGGGAGCCCGGCGCAGCCATTTCATTGTCCTCGACAGGCACAATGTCGCTTTCCTGCGGCACGTCCTTGGACTGTCCACAGGCTGCCAGCACAATGGCGGCGGAGAGGATCCAGCCATATTTCATATCCGACTCCTTCGGGCGACTCGCTTTGAGTCTCGCTGATTAGCACAAACAATAGCAAGTTTGTGATCTCCATGCCTTGGCTTTTTAGGCAATTTGATGTCGAAAGCCCCTTCTGATGACTGGAAAACCACGCCCATGACCCACCCGATTGTCCGCTTTGCCCCTTCGCCCACCGGGCGCCTGCACGTTGGCAACGTTCGCACGGCCTTGATCAACTGGCTGTTTGCACACGCGAAGGGCGGTAAATTCATCCTGCGCATCGACGATACGGACCTTGAGCGCTCGACCAAGGCCTATGAAGACGGCCTGCGCGAAGACCTGACCTGGCTCGGCCTCGTCTGGGCCGATACGTTCAGCCAGTCCGACCGGTTTGCCGAGTATGACAAGGCCGCCGCGCGCCTGAAGGAGATGGGCCTGCTCTACGCCTGCTACGAAAGTGCCGACGAGCTGGAGCGCAAGCGCAAGATCGCCCTCTCGCGCGGCCGCCCGCCCGTCTATGACCGCGCCTCACTCGACCTTAGTGACGACGAGAAAGCCAAGCTCGAAGCCGATGGCGTGAAACCACACTGGCGTTTCAAGCTGTCCGGCAACCGCGTCGAATGGGACGACCTCGTACGCGGCCCGCAGAGCATCGACACGTCGAGCCTGTCAGACCCGGTGCTGATCCGTGAGGACGGTTCCTATCTCTACACAATGCCATCGGTTGTGGATGATATCGACGCAAAGATCACGCATGTCGTGCGCGGCGAAGACCACGTCACCAATTCCGGCGCGCAGATCGAGATCTTCCTTGCGCTCGGCGGCACCGCCCCGCAAATGGCGCATACGCCGCTGCTGATCGGCGCCGACGGACAAGGCCTCTCCAAGCGCCTCGGTTCGCTTTCCATGGGCGAGTTGCGCGACCAGGGCTATGAGCCGATGGCGATCACCAGCCTGCTGGCCAAGATCGGCACGTCGGACAATGTCGAGGCCCGGACCAGTCTTGATGAGCTGTCGCAGGAATTCGACTTCCGCAAGATCGGCCGCGCACCAGCCCGGTTTGACGAGGCGGATCTCCTGTCGCTCAACGCGTCCATCCTGCACGGCCTGCCCTTCGCGGACGTGAAGGACCGGCTTGCGGCGATTCATCCGAAAGCGGCCGACGAAGCCTTCTGGACCGTTGCACGCGAGAACTGCTCGCTGCTGCCGGAAGTCAAAGGCTGGGTCGAGACCGTCTTCGGCGACATCGCGCCGATGATCGACGCAGAGGACAAGGACTTTGTGCGGCAAGCCGCTGACCTGCTGCCGGAAGGTGAACTCACGGCGGAGACCTGGAGCGAGTGGACCAATGCGGTGAAAGCCGCGACGGGCCGCAAGGGCAAGGGCCTGTTCATGACCCTGCGCAAAGCGCTGACCGGACAGGAGCACGGGCCAGACATGGCGAGCCTCATGCCATTGATCGGGCGTGAGCGGGCCTTGGAGCGCCTAAAAGCGGCCTAGGCCTCTTCCACCAGCTGAACCAGAACGACGCCTTCAGCGACCTGTTCGCCCACGGCGCCTGACACGGCCTCCACCACGCCATCGCGCGGTGCGGCGAGGCTGTGTTCCATCTTCATGGCTTCCATGACGGCGAGCGTCTGGCCGTGGGTGACCGTGTCACCGACCTTCACATTCATGGCGATGATCTTGCCTGGCATCGGCGCCTTGACCGCGTCGCCGCCGAGAAGGGCTTCGACATCGGCGTCATAGTCCGGCACCTCGACCAGCACGCTGTCGCCTGCAGTCGTGACAGCAAAGCGGCGTGGCGAGAGGTCCGTCACAAGCGGTAGCGGCAGGTCTTCCGGCTCGTCGAAATCATCCGGGTCGATCCAGTCGGCCACCGCGCCAACGGCGACTGCAGCCCTTCGGACAGGCGCCGCGTTCATGCGCCAGCCATCCTTGATCTCCCAGGGCAGAATGGCGCCCGGCGCGTCCAGCTGGATATCGCCGACTGCCAGAACGGACGCGAGTTCGTGATCGACTGGCGCGTCGGTGAGGGCATCGCCCTGTTCCGCGATCCAGTTCACATGATGCGTCGCCTCAAGGAAGGCGTCCGACATGGCGCAGCGCCGCAGGAACCCGGCATTGGACGGCACGCCGACAAGCTGGGTGTGGGCCAGCGCGTCTATCAGGCGGTCGGCCGCTTCATCGCGGTCGTCGCCCCAGACGATCAGTTTGGCGATCATGGAATCATAGCTGGAGGGCACGCGGTCGCCGCTTTCAAAGCCGGCATCCCAGCGGACAGTTTCGCCATCCACTTCTTCCAGCAGGCCGAACTCGAGGATAAGGCCCGCGCCGGGGCGGAAGCCTTCAGACGGGTCTTCGGCGCAGATGCGCGCCTCGATGGCGTGGCCATTCAGCGTGATCTCGTTCTGTGCAAGCGGCAGCTCGCCGCCTGCGGCGACATGCAGCTGCCATTCGACAAGGTCGGTGCCGGTGACCATTTCCGTCACAGGATGCTCGACCTGCAGGCGCGTGTTCATCTCAAGGAACCAGAAACTGTCGAGGCTGAGCGGGCGGCTTCCATCGACGATGAATTCCACCGTACCGGCGCCTTCGTACTTCACGGCAGCAGCCAGTTTCACGGCGGCGTCTGTCATCGCTGCGCGCACATCATCCGGCATGCCGGGCGCGGGCGCCTCTTCCAGTACTTTCTGGCGGCGACGCTGGAGCGAGCAGTCGCGCTCGAACAGGTGAACCGTATTTCCGTGACTGTCGCCGAAGACCTGCACTTCGATATGCCGGGGCTGTTCAACCAGTTTTTCCAGCATCACACGACCGTCGCCGAAAGCGCTAGTCGCCTCGCGCACGGCGCTTTCGAGTTCGTCTTTCAAGTCTGCCGCCTTGGTGACGAGGCGGATGCCCCTGCCCCCACCGCCGGCAATGGCCTTGATCAGGATCGGGTAGCCGATCTCCTTGGCTGCCGAAGTCAACGTCTTCAGGTCCTGCGCCTCGCCGCGATAGCCTGGCAGCACGGGAACGCCCGCCTCCTCGGCAATGCGCTTGGCCTCGTCCTTGAGGCCCATCGCGCGTATCGCAGATGGTGGCGGACCGACCCAGATGAGCCCGGCATCGCGAACGCCTTCAGCGAACGCCGCGTTCTCGGAGAGGAAGCCGTAACCGGGGTGGATCGCGTCGGCGCCAGTCGCTTTAGCGGCGGCAAGGATACGGTCGGCGTTGAGATAGCTTTCGGCTGCTGGGGCCGGGCCGATATGCACGGCTTCGTCAGCTTCACGGACATGTTTCGCGCGGGCGTCGGCGTCGGAATAGACGGCGATCGTACGAATGCCCATGTCACGGCAGGTGGCCATGATACGGCAGGCGATCTCGCCGCGATTGGCAATGAGGAGGCTTTTGATCATGGCCGCAGCAAGACCCGATTTCGCCGCAAAAGACAAGTTGCGGGCCTGGAGGCGCGTGCCTAAGCTAGCCGGACATCAAGGATGAGAAAGCCATGCGCCGACTGACCGCCCTGATCGCCACCGCCAGCCTGTTAACCATGGGTACGGCCGCCGCCGCGCCGAAAGACGAGAAGTCCGTCGCGAAGGCTTGGGAAAAACAATGCCTCATTGATGTCGCTGAAGAGGGCGTATCGAAGGCGCGGGCCAAGCCCTTCTGCAAGTGCGCCAAGTCTGAAGTTTACGACTGGATCGACAAGGCCGAGGGCGATGAGCACACGCTGCGACTCTGGTCGGCCTACTACCAAGGCGATCCGGACATGACTGAGGATGAATTCTACGATGGTGCCGCAGCAGCAGGAATGAATCCGGATGAACTCAAGGCCCTGCTCGTCTCGCTCTTCTTTGAGCCCGGCAAGTTTTATGCGCCCTGCGTGGATATTATCGAGTGAGCGTTGCTGGCCTTGCCCGGTGCACGGTCGCGACCAGCACGAAGCTGATGATCATCAGCAGATACCATGACCCCAGCTTGGCGAGCGAGACCATCTCCCAGCCATCTTCCTGTCCCGGATAGGCCCAGGCCCTGGCGAACGTTCCAAGGTTTTCGGCAAACCAGATGAACAGCGCCACGAGCAGGAAGCCGACCACCAGCGGCATCTGGCGGTAGGCAACGTCTGGCCGGAAGAACACCCAGCAGCGGCCATAGATCAGCACCGTCGCCGCAAAGAGGCCGAGCCGAATGTCCGGCAGCCAGTGATGCGCGAAGAAGTTCACGTAGATAGCGATTGCCAGCAGGCCCTGAAGCCAGAGCGGCGGGAAATGACTGAAACGGAAGTCGAAGATACGCCAGACACGTGCAAGGTAGGAGCCGACGGCGGCATACATGAACCCGGAGAAGAGCGGCACGGCGCCGATGCGGAGGTAGCTGTCCTCGGGATAGATCCAGCTTCCGGCGTGCGTCTTGAACAGCTCCATGATGGTGCCGACGACATGAAAAACGAGGATGATCCGCGCCTCTTCCCATGTCTCCAGCCCGGTCAGCAGCATGGTCACCTGAATGGCCACAGCGGCGAGCACGAGGAAGTCGTAGCGTGAGATCGGCGCCCCATCCGGATAGAACAGGAAGGTGAGCATCAGGAGACCCAGCATCGCCCCACCGAACAGGCAGGCCCAGGCCTGCTTGATGCCGAAGGCGAGGAATTCGAAAGCGGCCTGACTGAAAGGGCCACGGACCCAACGCGCATGAAGGGCCGCGCGGGCGGCATGAAGGCGGCGCTGCAGGGCGCTGGCGGGTGGCGGAGGCGGAACGGACGTCATGGCCCCCTCATCGGCCCCGAAACGGGCAGGTTTAGGGCCGGAAACGGTCATGGAAGGGTCCACAAGGCGGTGAAATTCCGGCTTTGTGCCGCCTGCGGCTTGTCGTAAGGATTAACCATACTCAATCGAGGGGACAAAACATGGCCTATGCATCCGGAGTTCAGTTGAGCGGCTTGGCCGGCGTCGTTGGCGCGGCGGTCGGTGGCTATATCGGCTATTCACAAGCGGCAGACGTCAGCAACCTGACACCGATTGCCGGGGCGCTGATCCTTGGCGGCGTTGGCCTTGTGGCAGGTAGCGCTGGCGCGTTCCTGCTCAAATCAGCGATGCAGTTCATCATCTACATCATCATGTTCGGTGTGCTGGTTTACGTGTTCCAGACACCGATAACGAACATGACCGGGATAAACCCGGTGGCCGCGACCCTCGAATTCCTGGGTGACTTGGGGCTACCCGTGAAGACCGCGACCGAGAAGCTGGTTACCGGCTCCAACTAGGTTTGCGCTTCTCAAGGAAAGCCGCGACGCCTTCCCTGCCTTCATCCGATGCCCGGCGGGCCGCAATACGGCGGGCCGTCTCATGGCCAAGATCCTTGTCGATCACCTCGCCGGTGACATCCGCAACCAGTCTCTTGGCATCGGCCACAGCACCTGGCGCGGCAGAGAAGACCAGATTGGCGATGTGCTCTTCCATGGCGGTCATGCCGGGCTGGTCGGCGACTACATAATGCACAAGCCCCATGCGCTCGGCATATTCGGCATCGAACGTTTCCGCAGTCACGAACAGCGCACGGGCACGGCGAGGTCCGATCGCGTCGATGACATAAGGGCTGATCGTGGCCGGCGTCAGGCCGAGGCGCACCTCTGAAAAGCGGAACTTGGTGCCGGTCATTGCCACAGCCACGTCGCACGCAGCGACAAGTCCTGCACCGCCGCCCATAGCCGCGCCATGGACAAGCGCCAGCGTCATCTGCGGCATGTCGTAAAGGGCCTGCAGCATGGCAGCCAGCTTCTGGGCGTCATCCTCGTTATCGTCCTTGGTGTGGAGTTCAGCCGCTTGCTTCATCCAGTTAAGGTCAGCCCCTGCCGAAAAGGACGGGCCATTCCCGCGCAGTATCATCATCCGGATGGTTTCCTGATCGGAAATCACCTCGAACGCGTCCTTCAGTTCCTCTACGACGAGCGCATTGAAGGCATTGTGAACGTCAGGCCGGTTGAGCGTGACGACCGCGAGGCCCTCCTGCGTGGCCTGAAGGGAGATCGTTTCATAAACAGTGTCGGTCATGCGGTTTCCTGACGTTTGACGGCGTGTTCGGTTCCGGCGGCCTGCCGATAATGGCTTGTCGGTCGTAGCGCGGGCTTCTCGACACTATGCCAGAGAAGCAGGCTTGCAGCGAATACGATAAAGCCCGTAAGCGCGAAGCCCGCAATGGGGCCAGCTGCAGCAAAAAGCCCAAGCATCACAAGCGATTGCACGATGGGATAGTGGGTGATGTAAACGCCATAGCTGACATCGCCAAAGCGCGCGGCGTTCAGCATTGGACCGGGCATGAAGGCGACGCAGGCGATCAGGCCGGCAATGCCTGCCGCGCGGGCTGGCACAAAAACGGGATGGACGAGGGAAAGCGCAACAAGGACCAGCCCGGCTGCCCCAAAGGCGAGTGGGCGGGCCTTTGCGACACTCCATAGACGCCAAAGCGCAATCCCGGTGGCGAAAAAGGCCATCTGACCGGGCAGCTGGCGGGCGATCGTCGGCGCAACTGCCGCATCCCAAAAGTGTGGCAGACCAAGCCGCCAAGCCTCGCCGCCCACGTAAAGCAGGGCGATGCCCAGCCACCAGAACCGGCCCATCCGACGCAGGGCAAAGGCAATCAGGGGCAGCGCCAGATAGAACATGACCTCGATCTTGAGCGTCCAGAGCGCGCCGTTTACCTCGGTGAAGCGCTGGCCTTCGAACAGGCCGGGCAGGTTCGGCGCGAGGAAATTCAGGAAAGTGAGGTTCGCCCCGAGGTAGGCCAGTACGCCACTGAGGTCGCGACTAAGGGCGAGTGAGATGATCGCCGGGATCAGAATGACTGTGGCATAGGCCGGATAGAGGCGCCGGACCCGCTTGTCGGCATAGTCGGTCAGCGTGTCGGCACGGTCGAGCGAGCCAGAGACAAGCGCGCCGGACGTGATGAAAAAGCCCTGGATGGCAATTTCCGCCCCCTGCCCCAGCACGGTTTCAAGCGGGCCCAAGGGACGGAACGCGGTCAGCGCAACGGCATGAAACACACAGACGACCAATGCGAACACGAGGCGCAGCAGATCGAATCGGTTTGTCTGCACTTGCAACATCCTCCGGCGCCACTCGTCACAGCCAGCGGCCCGAAAATCAAGCCTTCCTGTGCGCCGGAAATGCAAAGAGGGCCTGCCAGGAGACAGGCCCTCTCCCCTTCCATGTCAGGCGCAGTTACTGACGATTCGCCAGATTGATTGCGGACACGGATGTCTCTTCGGCTTCGCCGCGCCAGATCTGGACAGCGCGGTAGAGCTCTTCCTCGGAAACGGTGTGGTTCTGGTCACGGTCAAGGCCGGCAAACTTGGCAATGGCTTCGGATTCGGATGCCTTGCGGCTGCCTGTCTGATGGGAGACGTATTCGTCCTCCGATATCAGGCCGTCATCGTCGACATCGAACAGGGAAAAATCGGGTAACTGGTCGGCGTGGCCGATAAGTGCGGTCATCATCGCCGCCGCCAGAAGGAAATTCGCTTTTCTCACCATGGCCGCGTCTCCTCTACATGCCTGCCGCAATGTTTGCGACACGCAGACCGTAAGACAATGTGGCGTAAATTGGGCGTGAAAAGCCGTTCACGAACAAGATGTAATGTTTACATCCTGAACACGCCAAAGCCGCGTTCGGGGAACGGGGCGTTGAGGCTGGCGGAGAGGGCGAGGCCGAGGACGCGGCGTGTGTCGGCGGGGTCGATGATGCCGTCGTCCCAGAGGCGCGCTGTGGAGAAATAGGGGTTGCCCTCTTCCTCGTAGAGATCGCGGATCGGCTGTTTGAAGGCTTCTTCCTCTTGCGCAGGCCACTCGCCGCCCTTGCGCTCAATGCCTTCACGCTTGACCGTGGCGAGCACGGACGCGGCCTGTTCACCGCCCATGACCGAGATGCGCGCGTTCGGCCACATGAAAAGGAAGCGGGGCGAATAGGCCCGGCCGCACATGCCGTAATTACCTGCCCCGAAGCTGCCACCGGTGACCACCGTAAACTTCGGCACGCTGGCGGTGGCGACGGCCGTGACCATCTTGGCGCCGTCCTTGGCGATGCCCCCGGCTTCGTACTTTGAACCCACCATGAAGCCGGTGAGGTTCTGCAGGAAGACGAGCGGGATGCGGCGCTGGTCGGCCAGTTCGATGAAGTGAGCTGCCTTCTGGGCGCTCTCGGAGAAGAGGATGCCATTGTTCGCGAGGATTGCGACGGGCATGCCGTAGAGCCGGGCAAAGCCGCAGACGAGCGTCTCGCCGTAGAGCTTCTTGAACTCGTGAAATTCCGAACCGTCGACGAGGCGGGCGATCACTTCGCGCGCGTCATAAGTCTCTTTCAGGTCTGGCGGGACGAGGCCGTGGAGTTCAGCAGGGTCATAAAGGGGCTCGGCAGGCTCGGTCTGCTCGAAAGGCTGGGGCTTGGGCGTGGCCAGCGTGCGGATGATGGAGCGTACGATGGCGAGGGCATGGGCGTCGTGGGCGGCGTAATGATCGGCCACGCCGGACTGGCGCGCGTGGACATCGGCGCCGCCAAGGTCTTCTGCCGAGATGACTTCGCCCGTGGCGGCCTTCACCAGCGGCGGGCCGCCGAGGAAGATGGTGCCCTGCTTGCGCACGATGATCGTCTCGTCGCTCATCGCAGGCACATAGGCGCCGCCGGCTGTGCAGCTGCCCATGACGGCGGCGATCTGGGGGATGCCCTTCGCGCTCATCTGGGCCTGATTGTAGAAGATGCGGCCGAAATGTTCGCGATCTGGAAAGATTTCGGATTGGTGCGGCAGGTTCGCGCCACCTGAGTCCACAAGATAGATGCACGGCAGGCGGTTTTCGAGGGCAATCTCCTGCGCGCGCAGGTGTTTCTTGACCGTCATGGGGTAGTAGGTGCCGCCCTTCACGGTGGCATCATTGCAGACGATCATGCATTCGCGGCCCTCGATGCGGCCGACGCCTGTGATTATGCCAGCGCCGGGCGCATCGCCATCATACATGTCATGGGCGGCCAGCGCGCCAATCTCGAGGAAAGCGCTGCCGGGATCGACCAGCCGCTCGACGCGCTCACGGGGCAGCAGTTTGCCGCGCTCCGTATGGCGCTGGCGGGAGGCTTCCGGCCCGCCAAGCGCTGCAGCGGCGGTCTTTTCGGCCAGTTCGTCGAGGAGGGCCTGCATGGCGGCGCGATTGCGGGCAAAGCCCGGACCGGCGACGTCGAGACTCGATTTCAGTACGGGCATGATGCCTCCCTCAGGAACCTTCCGCCTGCTTAGCCATGGCGGGCGCCGCTGTCACGCAGCTGTAACCCAATATTGAGAGAGTCCATGTATTGTCCCTTGGAAGGACGAGTGGAAATGGGCATCTTCAAACCTATGAGCATGGACGTCATACCGGCGCTGAAAAACATCCCGTTCCTCAAGGATGTGCCCGCGCGTGCCATGAAGGCGGCGGGCAAGGAAGCCCAATGGTTCTCGCTACCGGCGGGCAGCGCCCTGTTCAAGACGGGTGAACCAGCCGATTCGATGTATTTCGTGCTCTCGGGCACGCTCGGCGCATTCCATGAAGGCCCCGAAGGCGCCAGCGAGTTCATTGGTCACATACGCGCAGGTGAGCCCTGCGGAGAGATGGCGCTATTCCTGGGTGGACTTGATGCCGACGGTGACGGCGCGCCGGAAAACGCGCCGCATACCGGCTCTGTGTATGCTATCCGGGACTCTGAAGTGATCGCGATCACCCGCAAGGGCTGGCAGCGCATGGTCAAGGCCGAGCCGGAGCTGCTGGAAGCCATGATCCGCGTCATCCTGCGGCGCCTGGGCAAGGCGGGGCAGCGCTCGGCGCGGGCAGCGCCAAAGGTATTCACACTGGTGGGCACATCGCCCACGATTGACCTTAGTCTGAGGGCCAAGGCGCTGGCTGACAGCCTCGCGCGCGCCGGGAAGACATCCGTCGTGATCGCGGAAGCCGAAGGCGATGAAAAGCCTGCGGCCTTCTTCGACCATCTCGAACTGAACCATGACGTCGTGATTTTGATATCCACCATTGGTGACAATGCCTGGTTCAGATTGTCGATCAGGCAGGCAGACCGGATATGGGTCATGGCGCGGGCCGATGCCCGCCCTTCCATTCCCCTGATGCCGACCGAAGACTCCCCGGCACTCGCCCTGAAACTCGTCGATGTCGTGCTGCTGCATCATGGCAATGAGCGCCGGGCGGCGCGCCCGGTTGAGTGGCTTGAGGCCTCCGGTGGCAGCCGGGTTTTCCACTGGACGGGCGTGCAGGGATCAAGTTGCGCGCGACTGGCACGCGTCATGTCAGGCAGGTCGGTCGGCGTCGTGATGTCAGGCGGGGGGGCGCGGGCCTATTCCCATATCGGCATGGTACGCGCCATCCGCGAGGCAGGCATACCGATCGACTTCATCGGTGGGTCTTCGATGGGCGCAGTTGTTGCGGCATGCGTGGCCATGGGCTGGGATAATGACGAGATCGACCGGCGTATCCGCAAGGCCTTTGTCGAGACCAATCCGTTAGGGGACTATAACCTGCCTGTTGTCGGTATGGTCAAAGGCGCACGCGTGAATGCCCGCCTGAAAGAGCATTTCGGCGAGTCTGAGATCTGCGATCTCGACATTCCGTTCTTTGCCACCTCCACTAACCTGACAACCGGCACGTTGCGGCTTCATCGCACCGGCCTGCTGCGCGAGGCACTGCGGGCGACCATTTCCCTGCCCGGAATCCTGCCGCCGGTTGTGGACGGACATGATGTGCTGGTCGACGGCGCAGTGCTCAACAATTTCCCGGTCGACGTGATGCGCGAGATGCACCGTGGCTTCGTGGTGGGTTGTGACGTAACCCAACAGGCCGAAGGGCTGAATGTGGACGAGTTCATCAACCCGCCAAGCTTCTTCCGCTGGGTACTAGGAAACGGATTCTCGGCTGCCCCACCGATTGCAGGCCTGCTGATGCGCGCCGCTACCATCCGCGCCGACCGCACATTTGGTCGCGATATGACTGACCTGCTGATCCTGCCAGACCTTATCGATACGGAACTGCGCGACTGGGAGGCCTATGACGCGACTGTCGAAGCCGGATACGAAGCCGCAAAGAAAGTGCTCGCCACCAGCGACCTCAAGGAAAAGTGCTGCAGCGATTGATCCGTGCGCCGAGCCGGTCTGAAAGAACCCGTTAACCGAGATCAGGCCATTCTCGAAATGCTGAGGAGGCAAAGATGCCCCTTCGCGTCTGGGGAGGAATATTGGCATGGATGAGAACGTCATCGACGTGTTGCCGTTTACGATCGTGGAACTGGCACCGATCCGGGATGATCAGGGTCAGATAGTTGATTTTGTCTGGGTCTACGCCAACGAGAAATCAAACCAGGTAGTATTACCGGAAGGCGGCTCCATTGTGGGCCAGCGCGTCTGCGACATTGATCCAGCATACCGCGATTCCGACATGTTCGCCGATGCCGTGCTCTGCATTGAAACGGGCGAGCCGCGTGAGTTGTTCAATAGCAGTCGCACACCAACGCCGCATGGTCGCCTCAAGCACCTTGAGGGAACGGTTGTGCGCTATTCCATCATTCCCAAAGGCGAGGGGTGCGTCGTCTTCGCACTGGAGATCACTGATCTCATCCACGGACGCGATGAGGCCAATGACTGGCTGGAAATGTTCCGCTCGGCCTTTGACCATGCCGTTCAGGGGATAACGCTGACATCGGAATCCAGCCGGATAATCTATGCCAACCAGGCTGTGTGCGATCTGCTGGGTTATATGCCCGGCGAACTGGAGGGAAAGTCCAGCCAGATCATCATGCGCCCGGAAGACCATCAGGCCGTCATAAAAGCCGGTACGAAGATGTGGGGCGGCAAGATCGAGCAGGAAATTATGGACCTGACGCTCGTCGGGAAATCCGGCGAGGAAATCGTCGTTTCCAATGCCTTGAGCAGCATCTATTCCGAAGTTCGCGGCGAACGCATTTTCATATCGCACGCACGCGATGTCCGTGCTGACCGGAAGCTCGCGCATGATCTTGCTTCGGCCGTTCAGAAGGCAGAGCACGCGACGCAGCTGAAATCTGAATTCCTTGCCAATATGAGCCATGAACTACGCACGCCACTGAATGGCATTCTCGGCATGGCGCAGGTCCTGACAGGCGGGGATCTGAGTTCGGCGCAGGCTGAACAGGTCAGCATCATCCTTGAATCGGGCCAGTCATTGCTCGCGATCCTGAATGACATCCTGGATCTTTCCAAGATCGAGGCCGGTCGGATGGAAATGTCCTTCGTTGAGGCAGACATTCGGCACAAGCTGGCCCGCGTCTGCAAGCTTTACCAACCCATCGCAGAAGACAAATGCATCAATCTTCGCCTTGTTGTTGACCCGAGCGTGCCGTCGCTGCTGATGCTCGATACGGTACGCGTCAGGCAGTGCGTCGGGAACCTGATCTCGAATGCGGTGAAGTTCGCTGACAAAGGCGACATCCTCGTCGTCGTAACCGCCGAAGCCCGTTCAAACGATACGACCCGGATCACGATTCATGTGTCAGACAATGGCTGTGGGATCCCTGCGGACAAAGTAGCCCAGATATTTGAATCCTTTGTCCAGGCTGATGGTTCCACCACCCGCAAATATGGCGGCAGCGGCCTTGGCCTCCCCATTTCACGAAAGCTTGCCCGCATGATGGGCGGCGACATCACGGTCGCCAGCGAGCCGGGCAAGGGCTCCATCTTTACCCTGACGCTTGATAGCCAGATTGTTCGACAGGAGACGCCCGCAGCATTCCCGCCATCCGTGACTCCGAACACGCTCAACGACAGCAGGACCGTCGCGACCCATCCTGTCAGCCGTACTGCCACGCGCGTTCTGGTCGTGGATGACAATGCCATCAACCGCCGGGTCGCGCGCTCATTTCTCGAACAGAACGACTATGACGTTTACGAAGCCTGTGACGGCCTCCAGGCGCTCGACCGGCTGGGCGCCGGGCGCTTCGATCTTGTGCTGATGGATATCAACATGCCTGAGCTGGACGGCCAGCGCGCGCTGGACCGGCTTCGGGCGGAAGACGGCCCGAATGTCGACGTTCCGGTCATTGCCCTTACGGCCGATTCAATGCGCGGTGACCGCGAAAAATACATTGCACGCGGCTTCAACGGCTATGTTTCGAAGCCGATAGACCAGCGTTCGATACTTACCGTGATGGAAACCTGCCTCGCCAATACGCGGTCAACGCCGGACCGTCGATCAGCCTAGTTCGCTCAAGCCGTCTCGCCAAACAGTTCCCGGCCGATCAGCCAGCGGCGGATTTCGCTCGTGCCCGCGCCAATCTCGTAGAGCTTGGCGTCGCGCAGGAGGCGGCCGGTCGGGTATTCATTGATATATCCGTTGCCACCAAGGATCTGGATGGCGTCGAGGGCGAGCTTCGTAGCCGTCTCTGCCGCGTAGAGGATCGCCCCAGCGGCGTCCTTGCGCGCTGTCTCACCCCGGTCGCAGGCCTTGGCGACGGCATAGACGTAGGCCTTTGCTGCATTCATCTGGACGTACATGTCGGCAAGCTTGCCCTGGATCAGCTGGAACTCGCCGATAGACTGGCCGAACTGCTTGCGGTCATGAATGTAGGGAATGACGACATCCATGCAGGCCTGCATGATGCCCGTGGGGCCTGCTGACAGCACGGCGCGCTCATAGTCGAGCCCGCTCATCAGGATGCGCGCACCCGCGCCCACTGGCCCCATGACGTTCTCTTCGGGCACTTCGCAATTGTCGAATACGAGTTCGCCCGTCTCAGAGCCACGCATACCGAGCTTGTCGAGTTTCTGGGCGACCGAGAAGCCCTTGAAGCCACGTTCAATGAGGAAGGCAGTAATACCCTTGGAGCCCGCCTCCGGATCGGTCTTGGCATAGACCACCAGCGTGTCGGCATCCGGCGAGTTCGTGATCCACATCTTGGTGCCGTTGAGCACATAGCGATCGCCCTTTTTCTCGGCACGAAGCTTCATGGAGATAACGTCCGAGCCTGCGCCGCTCTCACTCATGGCAAGAGCGCCGAGATGTTCGCCGGAGATCAGTTTGGGCAGGTAGCGCGTCTTCTGGTCGTCAGTGCCCCAGCGGCGCAGCTGGTTGACGCAGAGGTTCGAGTGGGCGCCATAGGAGAGGCCAACAGAGGCCGACGCGCGGGAGATTTCCTCCATCGCCACGACATGTTCGAGATAGCCAAGGCCGGTGCCGCCCCACTCCTCTTCGACGGTAATGCCAAGGAGACCGAGTTCGCCCATCTTGGGCAGCAGGTCGCGCGGGAAAGTATCTGTCTTGTCGATCTCAGCCGCACGCGGGGCGATTTCGTTCTGGGCAAAGCTTGCCACGGTTTCGCGGATCATATCGGCTGTTTCGCCGAGATCGAAGTTCAGGGTGGGATATGTGTTCGGGATCATGCGGCCTGATTAGCAGGGCCTGCCTCGCATGTCAGCGCAAAATACGTCAGGTGCGACGTATGAGAACACGCATCAGGTAATACGCAGAGATAACGAGAATGACGCCGCTGCCGAGCGCAAGAAGCGGCCCGACATATATGTCGGATGTACGGTCGGCCAGCTTGTAGGCTTCACGGAAAAAGCGGTCGATGCCGATCAGGAAGCCGATTATGCCGAGCCCCGCGAGCAGCGCAAAGGGCCACCCCTCACGCAAGACTTCATACCATGTGTCGTCATGATAATTATCGCTCTCGGCGAGACGGCGCTCGATGTCCTCGTCGCTTATGCGGACCTGCTCCAGATCATCCACGATAATCGCTTCAGCCGGCGGCAACAAAGCGCCGCCAAATTCGAGTGGCGAGCCATAGGGAGGCGGCGAAGGCGAGCGCGGCGTACGACGACGCTCGATACCTTCCGGCGGGCCCTTGGCCACATCGATAACACTGGAAGGCTCGTTCGCACCGAGGGGATCGGCCAGCGCCGAGACGGCACGTGTGATCTCGTCGATGCTTGGGCCATCGTGCGAGCTGTCATTGTCGGCGACAGGCGTCTGGCCCGATGCAAGCGTGGCATTCTCGCCCAAAATACGTGTCAGGCGCTCATTGACAGCTCTTGCAGCAGCCTGCGGAGAATTGCTGGCGGGCCTGGCCTTCGCGGCGGTCGCGCGGTCGCCATCGACACGCGTTTCAACGATGACGGCCCGCTCGCGCGGTGTCATCAGAGATGCGGCAACGTCCAGCATCGGCGCAACCAGAGCCGATGGCACGGAGGCCCGGCCCGACGGGTGCTCCAGGAACATGGCTTTTTCAGCAGCGCGGCGGCGGACGAGCGCATCAATGACACGCAATTCCCCCTCAATCTGGCCCTTGCGCCAGAAGGTCAGCGCATCCGCAGCCTGTAGCCGGTCACCACTGTTGAGATGGGCCAGCACGTCGGAAACGATGAACGCCTCAACGCCTATGTTGAAGACGAAGGAAACAAGCGCGTCGAATTCGTTCTGATTCAGGGGGGCCAGGACGCGGTCGACAATCGCCTGTTCAATGGCCAGCAAATCATGGTGGCGCAGTATCAGCTCGGCATCGGTATTGTTAACCGTCAGGCCCCTGCGGGCCGACTGAGTATGCCCGTATCCGATGATCCATATACCCGTTGGCAACTGGGCCGCGCGCGCACGGAAACCCTCAAAGCTCTTGATGAGCTCGAGACCTTGTCGAGACGTTCGCATTGGCCGGGCCATTCGGATGGCTCCCGTATTGATACAATTGGACTTTTACTATCGCGCCCTCTTGCAAATGGCGCGCCTGTTCGCCTGCACGGCGAAATCCCGCCTCTAAACGCCCGATTTACAGCAGAACCAGGGACGCGAGGCCAAGAAAACTGAAAAACGCCATTACGTCGGTCAGCGTCAGAACGAAAACAGACGAGGCCACGGCAGGGTCGGCCCCCAGACGCTTGAGGCTGAGGGGCACCAGGATGCCGGAGAGGCCCGCCCACATGAATGTGGCCAGCATGGATGCAGCAATCACAAGCGCCAGTTTGACCTGATGGAACCATAGGAAGGCAATAATACCGACGCCGATTGCGAATATGACACCGTTAACCGTGCCACTCAGGAACTCCCGTAAAACGGCCCTCCGCGCTGCCGGCCCGTCAAGCTCGCGCTCTGCGATGGCGCGAACGGCCACGGCAAGGCCCTGACTGCCCGCATTGCCACCCAATGCCGCCACAACGGGCATGAGAACAGCCAGCGCCACAAGCTGCTCGATCGTGCCCTCGAAGATCGAGATGATGGCGGACGCAATAAAAGCGGTGAAGAGATTCACCGCGAGCCATGGCGCGCGCGCCTTCACCGTGTCCCAGACATTATCCGAACCATCGGCCGAGCTGACGTTGAGAAGGGACAGAAGGTCTTCGGTGTTTTCCGACTGGATGACGTCCACCATGTCATCGACCGTGATCATACCCACGAGGCGACCGGCGGAATCCTTTACGGGCGCGGATGCCAGCGAATATTTCTGGAACTGGTAGGCAACCTCTTCCTGGTCGAGATCTGTCGTGATGTTGGACATCGGGTCTTCCATGATGTCCGACAATTGGGAATCCCGCGGCGTCCGCAGCAGCGTGGCCAGCGAGACAACGCCGATCAGGCGATGGGCAGGGTCGGTGACATAGACCTCATAGAAGACTTCCGGCAGTTCCGTCCCCAGCTTCCGGGCATGGTCGATGGAATGACCGACCGTCCAGAACTCAGGCAAGGCCACGAATTCTGTCTGCATGAGGCGACCGGCGGTCTCCTCTTCATAGGCGAGGCCGCGTTCGAGCTGCGCCCGGTCGATTGGCGCAAGGTCCTCAAGGATCCGCTCGCGGCGGTCATCCTCAAGGTCGTCAAGAATCGTGGTCGCATCATCTGAATCCAGCTCGTCAAGCGCGTTGACAACCGCGTGGTCCGGCAGGACGTCGACGGCGCCTTCGCGATAGGAATCGCGCAGCTCGATCAGGATATCCGGCGGCAGCTCTCCGCCGAGCAGCCCGACGGCTTCCTCGAACGTGTCGTACGGCAATTGTTCCAGCGCATCGGCCGCATCAGCCGGGTGCATGCGCTGCAGCGTACGCGCCAGCCAGCGTACATCCCGCTCTTCAACGGCATCCGACATGTCCGCCAGAAGAGCGGCGTCAATCTCGGCTGCATCCTGCGCAGGAGGTGTAGCTTGTGAAGTGTCCGTCATGGCGCTGTTCTTGCCGGGCTTAGCGCGTTTCGGCAAGCGGAGAGGTTGTGCGCAGCCCCTTCCTGCTAGTCACGCGCGTCAGCATCGAGGATACGCTGTGTTTCAGCGGCAAGCATGCGTTTCTCCTCGGCAATAATATTTTCGACCGCAAAAGCTGCATCAGGCACGGCCCCTGGGTCTTCTGCGTAGTCCTTCGGGCCATGATCCTCGGCCACAAAAGCCCGCACCCAATCCGACAAAGCTCCACCAGTCCGGTCACAGGCCGCGAGCAGCTCGGCCAGTACCTGACGCTGGGCCAGCAAGCGGCCCTCCACTGTGGCGTCCTGTATCTCTGTCATGGCGTCGTCCTTCCGGCATATGGCGCGATACAAATTGGGGCCGATGCCAATGGCACCGGCCCCGGATTCGACATTAATGAACCCTAGGCGATCGGGATCCAGTATGGGGTATGGCCATAGTGCGAGTAAATCGCGGCGCCATATATGCGGTCTTTCAGTCGATCATAATCGTCGCGCCCGAGTGTCGGCGCGGCTTTCAGCTGCTCTGTCGTCATGTTGACGACGTAACCGTCTTTATGCTCGTCATAATCCAGTGATTGCCATGGCAGTGGATGGTATTGCTCACCAATGCCAAGGAATCCGCCGAACGACATCACGGCATAGGCGACATTACCTTCGATCTTGTCGATCATGATCGCATCAACCGTGCCAAGCTTCTCGCCATCTGCGTTGTAGACGTGTGTGCCTTCAACGCGGGCCGAGCTGATAAGGCTATTATTCGATTGGGTGGATGGGCGTGTCATTGTGTCAGTCATGCTTTCCTCTCCATTCAAGTTTCTGCGGGATTCTAACCCCCTGCTGAATCAACTGATGAAAACGCTCTCCGTTCCGTATTTTCGAGAAGATTTCCACTGCACAGCACGACACTGAAAGAGCCTCCGTCCAGCTGGTTACTCGGCGGGAACCAAATCAGGCATCGCCTGTTATAAGTCGCATGAAACGCACACTCACACCTCAGCAGCCCAATACCGCCACCCTGCGAAGAGGAGGGAACTGGGCCAGCCTTGTTCACGTCGTGTCGACGGGAAATATCCGGGCGGCCTTTGCGATGTTATGTGCCGGCTTGGCATGCGCCTGGACATGTGTGCTGCAAAGAGCGGTGATCGCCACCAATCTGCGGCGTCGCAAGGTGCTGCTCCTGACCTATCAGGGCCCCACACATCAAAGCATTCAGGCCTGAGCAATGCCGCCCTCTTACGGGCGGCTTTTTCTCAGGACGGTTTCTCTTTACGGATCAGCCAGCGATAGACGCCGAACACGTTGACGGCTGTCAGCGCGATATTCTGCAGGATTAGCGGCGGTTCGCCCTTGAGCGTACCCACAATCACCCAGACAATCGATGAGACCGTAAAGACGATAAAGGCATAGCCTGTAATCTTCCGGCTGAGATTAGCGGAAACAAGGACAGCCGCGACAATTCCGGTCGCCATAGCCAGATATCCCAGAGAATCATTCATGGCCTGCCTCCCTCACGTGTGCGCTGGATGACTTACGTGACCCGCACCGAAAGGTTGCGATGTCCGTCTTGTCTGGAGAGACTGGCCTTCAGAGAAGGCCAGATGGTGCGGTCAAGAGGACTCGAACCTCCACGGGTTGCCCCACAGCGACCTCAACGCTGCGCGTCTACCAATTCCGCCATGACCGCACACTGGTCTGTAACAGGCAGACGGGCCGTATAAGACGCGCGCCAACCTTTGTGAAGCCCCGATTATCGCCTATATGCCACCCATCATGCAGAAATTTCCCGACGTCGAATGGGCCGTGTCCGATGCCCCCGTGCCTTATGAGGCTGCTGTTGCCTTCATGGAGGCCCGTGCGCGGGCGATCCGCGAAGGCGAAGCACACGAATTTGTCTGGTTTCTGGAGCATCCGCCGCTCTACACATCCGGCACCTCTGCCAAGGCTGAGGACCTGAAGGCCCCTGATCGTTTCCCTGTCTTCGATGCGGGTCGCGGTGGGCAGTACACCTATCACGGCCCAGGCCAACGCGTGGCCTATGTGCTTCTGGATGTCGGTGCCCGTGGCCGCGATGTCCGCGCCTTTGTGCAGAACCTCGAAACATGGATTATCGCCGCTCTCGCCGCTTTCAATGTGGCGGCAGGCCCACGGAACGGCCGGGTCGGGGTGTGGGTCGACCGGACACAGGCGGGCGGATCGCTACGGGAGGACAAGATCGCTGCAATAGGCGTGCGTCTGAAGCGCTGGGTCAGCTATCACGGCATTTCGCTGAATGTGGAGCCGGACCTGGAGCACTTCTCGGGCATCACGCCCTGCGGCATCGCTGATCCACGCTACGGGGTCACCAGCCTTGTCGATCTCGGTATCCCGGCGAGCCTGGATGACGTTGACATCGCCCTGCGCGATGCCTTTGAGCGCGTCTTCGCCAGCCGTCTTGTGTCCGTTCCCTGTCCGCTTCAGGCCGTTTCGTAGGGGCGGCGCAGGGCTTCATTTTCTGGGATATGGCTGCCGGTGCTGAACTCGCCCACACCACCATTCGGAATCCGCGCCACGTAGAGCAACGTCCACAGCATGGCCGCGAATGAGGCCAGCATCCAAAGCGGAATAGCCAGGCCAAGACCACCACCAATCGCCATCTCACGTGCCGTCTTGGGCTCGGCCGGCGGGCCACGCCGTTGCGGCGCCTTTGCGGCGTTCGGATTCTCTTTGGCCTGGGCATCGGCCTCCGCCTTGGCAGCAGCGGCCTTTACCGGATCAGCAGCAATTTCCTTTTCCAGCGCAGCCTTTGCCGCTTGGGTCTCATGTTGGGCGATCCCGCCCGCCACGCCGCCAGCAAAGGCCAGCATGGCAAGTATCAGCGGGATCAACACAATGCCGGCCAGCAAGGTGGATCGCCCGGCCTCGGCCAGACGGCGCATATGGGCAACAAAAGACGTGTACTCGGTCACCAGCACGAACACCACAAACGGCACAAGAAGCGTGGGCACAGGCACGGGGCCCAGATTGACCGGCTTGTTCAAGATCGCCGTCTGGATGCCCGCAACGGCCAGGACCGCCACGACACACGTCGGCACCACATAGAGCAGCAGGCGCCCCATGAACATGAAGGTCCATGCCCGGCTGAAATGCAGCTTGCTGGACTTGCCCATCGGATTGAACAGGGTCTGGATCCAGTTCATCTCGGCCGGGTCATCCCGGCGGTCGAGGATCCACGGGCGGTGGGGGTCAATCAGGGCGGGTGTGTCTTGCATCGGGGATGTGTCCTGCGAAGGCATCAAGAGAATGTATCGGGCTGGCCAGCTTGTTCGGTTGGCGGCCCATAGATGTTGCTCGACGGATCGGAATTCAGCCGTCTGCCGATCAGGCCAAGAATGCCGCTGGCGGCGAGAAAAGTGACAATCGTGGTCAGCACGGACTCCCGCGCAAGTTCCCGGGCGTCGTTGGTCATGGCCTCGAACGCAGCCGAGATGCCGCCTGACTGTGCGAGTTTTTGAAACTCAGCCTGCATCGAGTAGGCGCCTGGCGACAGGATGGGCAGCAGCACGGCACTGCCGACCGTCACAATGAAGAAATAGCCTGCGAGAAATGCCAGATAGAGCCACGCGCTGCGGCCACCATCGTGGAGCCGTTTGCCGAACACGCAGACATAAGAGAAAACGAGCGGGTATTGCAGGATGCCAAAGGCAGGCGAAACCAGCGCGGCCGCGATCTGGATAATCATCATCGCCCCGGTGAGCAGGATCAGCCCGCGGCTGAAGTCGCGAGGCCCGATGCGTCCCTTGGGGCTGAGCAGGACATGTTGCACGTCCATATGTGGGCGGTCTCCTCGGTGTGGCGCCGGTTGGCACTCGTATTAGCGCCTTTGGCGCCTCTTATCAATAAACGATAAAAACATGCAAGACAAAAGAGCCGGAGACATGCCCCGGCTCTTGAAGATCATATATCACTGCCGAATGACTCAGGCGAATGTGTCCTGAGGCACCATGCCGGGTGGCGTGCCATACTTGTTCGCACCAGGTGTCGACTTGAACAGGCTCATGACGAAACCGATGACGCCAGTAACAATCGCTGTCGAGAGAAGGCTTGGCAGGAGCTGAGCCTGCGCCATCTTCTTCGAGGCTTCCATGCTCGCGGCAATTATCGCACCGGGATCATTACTCGCCGACATATCTTCTATATCGCGCATCATTTCTTCCTGCATGGCAATCATGTCGACGCCAAACAGCGCAGGGAGGATGAAGCTGAGAACCATCGAAAGGATGATCGCAAGCACCACCATGCCAATTGTGATCCAGCCGGTCTGGTCTGCATCATGGAAGCGCTTCACGTGCAGCACGATCCAGGGCCAGATGACGATAAGGCTGACAAGGCCCAGAAAGGGCGAGACATAGGCGGATAAAACCGAAACAACGGCGCTGATGACGAACAGCGTGATCACGCCGCGCCAATAGGTGGACTGGTCGATGCGCCCGTTCGGGCTGAGATAAAGATTCATAGGGTGCTCCCTGCATGGCCTGCACTCAAGGTAGCGGAAACACCGGCCTCCGGCCAGTGAAATGCCTATGATTATCCCGTGGGCAGAAGTGCGCTTACGCGAACTCGACCATGATCTCGTCGGCTGCAACGCTAGCGCCCGCTTCGACATTGATCGCCTTGACCGTTCCTGTCGCCTCGGCGCGGATGATGTTCTGCATCTTCATCGCCTCGACCACGCAGACCGCTTCGCCAGCCTGCACTTCCTGACCGACTTCGACGTCCATCGAAACAACGAGCCCTGGCATAGGGGATATGACGAGCTTCGAAGTATCCGGCTTTTCCTTTTCGGGAAGGCGCGAATGCAGGTCTGCAACTGTTGGTGTGCAGACCAGCGCGCGCAAGGCAACGCCACGATGCCGGAAAAGATAGCCTTCCGTGCGGTTGGCGAACTTCACGGCAAAGGACTTGCCGTCCAGCACGCCCTCGACGAGGTTAAGGCCCGGATACCAATCGGTGACGAGCGCATGCGGCTTGCCCCCATTGATGGTGATCTGCGCGTCGCCATCATCGCCAAGCTCAAGGTGCACAGGGTGGTGCTTGTCGCCGAGAATGACGACCCAGTCCTGACGCGCTTCCGGCACGGGCGACATGCGCCCGGTCACCAGCTGTGCGCGGCGCGAATAGAAGCCGTGAACATAGGCGGCTGATGCAATCAGCTGCGTTTCCTGCAGCTCTGTCGGCTCAACGCCGTCGAAGCCCTCGGGGAACTCGTCCTTGATATAGGCTGTGGTGATGTTGCCGGAGCGGAAGCGCTTCTCGTCCATCACTGCAGCAATGAACGGGATATTGTCCTGGATGCCCTCGATATAGAACCGGTCAAGCGCCTCGGCCTGCGTATCAAGCGCGGTGTCGCGGTCCTTGCCCCATGTGATCAGCTTCGCGATCATCGGGTCGTAGAACATGGAGATCTCGTCGCCTTCACGGACGCCACTGTCCATGCGCACTTCGCCCTTGCCGAGCTTTCCCTCGACGGGCGGATGGAAACGCTTCAGGCGGCCAATTGAAGGCAGGAAGTTTCTGTACGGATCTTCTGCATACACGCGAGTTTCAACAGCCCAGCCATTGATGCCGATATCCGACTGCTTGAGCTTCATTGTCTCGCCATAGGCGGACAGCAGCATTTGCTCTACGAGGTCAACGCCGGTGATCATTTCCGTCACCGGATGCTCGACCTGCAAGCGGGTGTTCATTTCAAGGAAGTAAAAACCCTTGTCCTTGCCGGATGCAACGAATTCGACCGTACCGGCGCTGTCATAGTTCACGGCCTTGGCAAGTGCGACGGCCTGCTCGCCCATCTTCTTGCGCGTTGCCGGGTCAAGCAGCGGCGAAGGCGCCTCTTCGATGACTTTCTGGTTACGGCGCTGGATCGAGCATTCGCGTTCGTTCAGGTAGATACAGTTGCCGTGCTTGTCGCCAAGCACCTGGATCTCGATGTGGCGTGGCTCAAGAATGAACTTCTCGATGAAGACGCGGTCGTCACCAAACGAGGACTTGGCTTCGGCCTTCACGGCCGGGAAGCCCTCTTCGACTTCCTTGTCGTTGGCCGCGACGCGAATGCCCTTGCCACCGCCACCGGCCGAAGCCTTGATCATCACCGGATAACCGATCTCGCGGGAAATCTTCACCGCTTCCTTCGTATCCTCGATCAGGCCCATATGGCCCGGCACGGTTGAGACGCCGGCTTCAGCAGCCAGTTTCTTGGATGAAATCTTGTCGCCCATCGCCTCGATGGCGTGCGCGTTGGGGCCGATCCAGCCGATGCCTTCTTTTTCAAGCCGCTTGGCGAAGACCGGGTTCTCGGACAGGAAGCCGAAGCCGGGGTGGATGGCTTCAGCGCCTGTCTTCTTCACTGCGTCGATGATCTTGTCGGCGACAAGGTAGGATTCAGACGCAGGCGAACCACCAATGTGGACGGCCTCATCTGCCATCTCCACGGCCATCGAGCCCGCATCAGCGTCGGAATAAACGACCACGGTTTTAACGCCCAGACGACGGCATGTCTTGATCACGCGAACAGCAATTTCGCCGCGGTTGGCTATCAGAATCTTTTTAAACATTTCACCCCTGGCCTGGCTGGCAATTTCCTATCGGCCTCGCAGTTAAGCCGCAGGCTCACACTTGTCCACACTGCCCAAGCGTCAAATTGGCTTGCCATCACCCATGAGCCATGTTAGCAAACGCTCACAATTAATAGTGAGCGTTCACATGTATACCATAAGACTTGATGTTGAATCTCTTGTCCAAGACGGCAAAATCTCACCGGAAGAGGCTATCCGCCTGGAAGGATTTGCTCAGCCCGACCAGAAAGGCGGCCTGCTTATCAACCTGCTCCTGATCTTCGGGGCAATCTCTGTTGCCGCTGGAACGATTGCACTTCTGCCAGATGCAGCCACCGGACTGGTCCTCGCCCTTATCGCCCTCGCCGGGGCCGAAACGCTGCGCCGAATTGACGTTGATGCGTCACTCAAGGTGCTCGGCGCAGGACTGAGCCTTATGGGCGCTCTCGGCCTGGCTGGCTGGATTGGCTGGGAATTCCGCGAATCAGCGGAATCGCTCTACCCGACACTGGGCATTGCAGGCGTACTGGCCGCCGCAGCCATCTGGTTCCGCTCGCCTTTTCTGGTGGCGCCCGCAGTACTTGCCCTTGGCGCTACGCTCGGATCAGGCACCGGCTACTGGCATGCCAGCTATGGCATCTTCGTGGAGGAACCGACGCTGACCATCATCCTGTTCGGCGCCATGATAGCTGGTTTCTATGCTTTGCGCGGAAAGCTCTCCAAGACCTATCAAAGCCTCGCCACAATTGCGGCCCGCACATCGGTCCTCATGGTCAATTTCGCGTTCTGGGTCGGATCCCTCTGGGGTGACCGGATCGGCGAGCACTGGCTGGCACCCGAGGGATGGCCCGCGCGCACAGACTGGAGAGAAAACGCCATCTTTATTGCCGATGAAGCCTTTACGATCGGCTGGGCTGCCTTCCTGATCGCCATGATCGTGAAAGCCAAACGTGGCGGCTTTCTCTCGGTCATCTCGACTGTCTTCCTCGCAATCCACTTCTACACGCAGTATTTCGAAATACTCGGCGCCAATCCGGGCAGCCTGGTCGTGGGGGGAATCATTCTTGTCGGTCTGGCAGTCGGCGGCACCCGCCTGTTTCGAGCAAGCCGGGCCTAATCCTCAAGCTTCTCGATACTGGCCTCAAAGGCGCGCACGCGGGCTGTGACAGCCACAAGGAAGGCCGTGGACCAGCCTATCAACAGGAAACCATTGGCGGCTTCCGCTGCGCCCAGCATGCGCCACTCGTCGCTCAGGACGAGATCGCCAAAACCAACAGTCGTGAACGCCGAGGTCGAGAAATACAGCGCGGGTTCCAGCCCGCTGAACTGGCCAAGAGCAAGATAGGCAAACGCATAGGTCCATATCTCGATGGAATGCAGCCCGAACAGGCTGATCACCACGAAAAGGATCGAGGCGCCTTGACCGAAAATTGAGGTCAGGTTCACAGGATGCACGTGCCGTTGGCGCAGGATTGCAGACAGCGCGACTAGGCCAACGAAGTGAATCGTAAAAGTCAGCACGACCATGCCGCTTGCAACGAGGAGGTTCAGCCAGAGCATGGAGACCACCGTTAAGCGATCAGGACGCCGCGGCAAGGCCCTGCGTGAATCCCGGCGCCTCCAGTCTCAGGAAATCGAGCAACGCGCGTTCCGCCAGACTCACTGATTTCTCCTCGCTAACACATTTGAGAAACCACGAGGATTCGTCTTCCGTGCTGATCACCGATTCGCGGCGCGCGGCTGCATGCGCGGCGCGGCGTGCGGCTTCTGCGCGGTCTTCATTCTGGCTGATTGGGGCAAACCATCCGCCCTCAGAAAAGCCGGCGCGTACATCTTCAAGAAAAGTGCCCGGCTCCGGTCGCATGTCTCCGACCCAATGCTCACGGGAGAGAATGGACGTTTCTGACGCTGGCTCGGGATGAGCCCGCGCCATGAGGTGGTTCGATATCGCCCGTGCAAAAAGGTCGTTCCACGACGGATCATTCACCGCAAAGCCGATACTGTCATTGGTCCGCACGAGCAGTTCGGCTTCGGCGCCGGTAATCCAGCCACCTCCCTCGCCCGCAGGCACGATCAGGGCGCGCCGCACCCGCTCCACATCTTCAGCTGTCGCCTTTCCAAGATCGGAGATGCGCGCGCAGGCGACTTGCAGCGTAAAATATCCCAGGCGCGCCGGTACACCTTCGGCATAGCGCATGATCTGAAGAAGCAGATCCACTTCCGATGCGATCGGCCGCGCACCTTTGCGGTCTATCTGCTCGATCAGCCAGTCGGCTTCGTCTTCCGTCACCCAGTTGCGCGGATCGCTATGAATGAGCACAAAGTCGCGCACTGCACTGACGAACAACCGATCCCAAGTCGTGTCGGTGCCGGCGAGCCGGGAATTCATCTCGAACAGGGCGGCGCCGTTCGTCAGCGATTTGACGCCACCACGATAGAGTTCGGTCGAGATACGATGCGCATCTTCCTCAGACAGTTTCATAACGCCTGAAATCTGAGCGAGCAGTCCCTCGAACCCTTCATCCATCCATCAAGCCTCCAACCTGGTGAACCTGCATAATTCACAACAGTTTCCGCTTGGTTGACGCGTTCGTCATGAAATCGATTTGACACGCAACTTGACTTTCCGCAGCGGCAAGCTTCTTCAGGTCACGAAATAATCCAAAAACCAAGGGTGGACCTGACATGGCAGAACTTCGTGATCTTTCCGGACGCACAGCAATTATCACGGGCTCGGCAACGGGACTTGGCAGATCCATCGCTATGAAACTCGCTGAGCGCGGCGCCGAGGTGATCATCAATTGCAGCCGTTCCGTTACTGATGGGGAAGCCACAGTCGCAGACTGTCAGGCGCTGGGCTCGCAAGCCCGTCTCGTTCAGGCAGATGTGTCCACAGAAGAAGGTTGCCACAAGCTCGCAGACGCCGCCCGAGCCCATGGCCGGCTCGATATTCTGGTCAACAATGCCGGCATCACCCGCCATGCCCGCGACCATTCCGATCTCGACGCCCTGAGCAAGGAAGACTTCCTCGACACGTATGCAGTCAACGTGGTGGGACCCTTCATGATGATGCAGGCCTGCCGCGATCTGTTGGCTGCCACATATACCGAAACAGGCCGCGCCGCCGCCGTTCTGAACGTGTCTTCCATTGCAGGCGTTACAGGTATCGGCTCGTCAATTGCCTATGCCGCCACCAAGGGCGCACTCAACACGATGACCCTATCCCTCGCCCGTGCGCTTGCCCCGGCCATCCGCGTCAATGCGGTCTGCCCCGGCTTCATCGGCACACGTTGGTTCAAGGATGAGATGAGCGCGGAACAGTACGCAAAAATGGAAGAAGGCGTTGCGGCCTCTACGCCACTCCATGTTGCAAGCGGCCCCGACGACATAGCCGACTCAGCCGTGTTTTTCCTGTCCGATGCCTCACGCCACGTAACGGGCGAAACGCTGCTCGTGGACGCCGGAATGCACCTCGGATACGCCCCATTGTCAGCACGGTGACGGTTGGGCGAGCGCCTAATCCATAGGCATATTCAATAGCCAAATGCACAAAACAGCGCCGTTCCGCCTGCAGGCCATCCTAGACAGAGATTTTGGTTCGAAACGGTCGGATTCACGCGCAATCCTCGGTCTTGCGCTCCACATAAGGAGTGGTTCGAAAACGGGGAACTACACAATGAAAACCAAGGTATCACGGGCGGGGGTCGCCCTTGTTGCACTGCTTGCTACTGCGGGCACAGCCATGGCCGAAGGCGAATGGTCAGGAAACGTCGCCATGACGTCAGACTACACCTGGCGCGGCGTCTCTCAGTCCAACGAAGATCCGGCCATTCAGGGCGGCTTCGATTATGCCAATGGCAGCTTCTACGCAGGCACATGGGCATCGAACGTCGATTTCGGTGACGATTCCGACACCAATATCGAAGCCGACTTCTACGGCGGCTTCGCTGGCGCTTTCGCAAACGGCATGAGCTGGGATGTCGGCGTAATCTACTACGCCTACCCGGATGCAGATGAATCCGATCTCGACTTCGTGGAAATCAAGGGCGCACTTGGCTATGAATTCGCCAGCGGTCTCGCCATCGGCGGCGAAGCCTATTGGGATCCGGACAACCAGAACGTCTACCTCAACGCAACCGCTGGCTATGGCCTCTCGGATGTCCTGTCGATCGACGCCAGCGTCGGCAATTACAGCTTCGACGGCGGCGGTGATTATACGAACTGGTCGCTCGGCACCACCTACAGCACGCCGGTCGGTATCGATGTCGATCTGCGCTACTGGGGCACAGATGTTGATGATGTCGACATCTCGGACGACCGCTTCGTGCTGACTTTCTCGAAGAGCCTCTAAGGCAAGGGAATATCTTCCTCCCGTACTGTGTGTGGAGTTGATTGCCCTCCCCATGCGCAGCAAGGTGAAGGCCGCCGGTCCAAAATGGACTTGGCGGCCTTTGTAATTTTGGTTCGGACGCACTAGGTTCGTTGAAGCCCTGCAGGGCAACCCACTCAACAGGAGACACGATCGACGCATGGCCGCAGAACTGACCCCAGTCGAGGCATTGGTTCCCGCAATCACACTCCTTGGCTTTGGCGCGGCTGCAGCCCTTGCATCGAAGGCCCTCCGGCTAAGCCCGATTGTGGGCTATCTCATCGCAGGTATCCTGATTGGCCCCAGCGTCCTCGGCCTGATTGAGGAAAGCAGCGCCACACATCTCATGGCGGAACTTGGCGTGGTGTTCCTGCTGTTCGACATTGGCATGCACGTCTCCCTGCGTGAGCTCAACGAAAGCCGGCGCGATCTCCTGCGCCTAGCCCCGATGCACCTTTTCCTGACCGGGCTGGTAGCAGCTTCTGCGCTGGCCATGATCGGCCTCGACTGGCCCATTGCACTCGCCGTTGGCCTCAGTCTGGGCCTCTCTTCAACAGCCGTCGTTGCCCGCATACTCACCGAGCGGGAGCAAAACTCCTGCCCCATCGGTCGTTCGGCCACGCATGTCCTTATTTTCCAGGACATCGTTGCCATCTTCCTCATGATCTTCGCGAGCTCACTGGGCGATTCCGAGGTCGGCGCCCAAGGTCTGGCCGGGCTAGTCTCTGACTACCTTCTCGGCGGCGCCAGCGTACCTCTCTATGCGGCGCTCGGCCTCTCTGTTGTGCAAACGGTCATCGCCTTCTGCGCCGCATTGCTTGCCGGCAAATACCTGATCAATCCCGTCTTTCGCACGCTGGTCGCCACGCGCAATGCCGAGGCTTTCACCGCGTTCACGTTGCTCTTGGTGCTTGCGGCGGCCTGCGCCACGGCGGTCATCGGCCTGTCGCTTACGCTTGGCGCGTTTCTCGCCGGCCTCGCGGTCTCCGGCACGCCTTTCAGACATCAGGTGCAGACCGAGATGGGCCCATTCCGTGGCCTTCTCCTCTCCTTCTTCTTTATCAGCGTCGGCCTCTCGATCGACGTACCTGCCCTCATGTCCCACCTGCCGCTGGTGCTGCTAGGCGCGGCTGGCATCCTCGTCATGAAAACCGCGCTCGGCTATGTTGCCGCCCGCCTCAACAAGTGGAGCGTTCCCGGCGCGACCCAGCTGGCCTTCCTCCTCGCGCAGGGCTCCGAATTCACACTCGTCATCCTGTCGCTCGGCGCCATCGTTGCGGGCATATCCTCCGGCCTGATGAGTAGCATCGTGGCTGCCGTGGCGCTGTCCCTCGCGCTAGCGCCGAGCTGGGCAGCGCTTGGAGTCAAGCTCTCCCGGCGACTGGCAGAGCGCAGCAAGACCGCCATCGAAACAGCCCCATCGGCGACATCCCTCACCGACCGGCCTGTGATTGTCATCGGCATGTCCTCGGCTGGCCGCCTCGCGATCGACGCCCTTGTGGACCACGACATCCCCTATATCGCCCTTGAAGGCGATCCTGATCGGTTCCTCGCTGCCGTGGCAGATGGCTACAAGGTCTCCTTCGGCGACGCGAGCAACATGAAGCTCGTCGAAGCCGTTGGCGGCAGCAATGCCCGCGCCGTCGTGCTGGGCTTCGCCCGTTATGAGATTTCACGCGAGGTTACGCCGACCATCACCCGTCGCTTCCCGGACCTGCTCCGCTTCGTTGCCGTCGACTCGCGGCTCGACCTTGAGCGGTATCTCGACATCGGCGTTCGCGCCCACTTGGCAGGCGGCCAGCCCAAGGGCATCGAAATGGTCGCCGATATTCTCCTCACGCTGGACGTACCAGAGCCTGAAGTCCGCGAATGGATGGAAGAAGAGGCAGAACGGTTTGCCATCGGCGACGCATCGCGGGTTGAGGAAAAAGTCGACGTTGACGAAATCATCGAAGAAGCCGCCTAACAGAGGGCTGGAATTTCATACGATGCGGGTTTATAGGCACACCATGCCTCAGGGAGAGCCGTCATGCGCATTGGTGTTCCAACAGAGATCAAGAAACAGGAATCTCGTGTCGGCCTGACACCGGAAAGTGTCAGCGAGTTGGTTCGCGCTGGTCATCATGTGAACGTCCAGTCGGGCGCCGGACTGGGATCGGGCTTCGCGAACGAAGCGTACACCATGGTCGGAGCGACAATCCTGCCGGACGCCGCAGCCGTATTCGCTGACAGCGAACTAATCGTGAAGGTCAAGGAGCCCCAGCCCGAGGAGACGGCCCGTCTCACATCCGCCCACACACTCTTCACCTATCTCCACCTTGCGCCAGATCCCGTACAGGCCAAGGGCCTTATGGAGTCCGGCTGCCTGGCGATCGCCTATGAGACCGTAACAGATGATGATGGCGGCCTGCCGCTGCTGCGCCCGATGAGCCAGGTTGCTGGCCGCATGTCCCTTCAGGTCGCGGCCTGGGCCCTTATGCGCACAAAGCGAGGCCGCGGCATCCTGCTTGGCGGCGTGCCCGGCGTGATGCCCTCGAAAGTCGTCATTATCGGTGGTGGTGTCTCGGGTACCCACGCTGCGGAAATCGCCGTCGGCATGCGCGCGGATGTCACCATTTTCGACCGCAACAACAATCGTCTTGCCGAACTGGACGAACAGTTCCGCGGCAGCCTCAAGACAATGTATTCAACGGCGCACTCGCTTGGTGAAGCGATCAAGGATGCCGACCTCGTCATCGGTGCAGTCCTCATTCCCGGTGCGTCAGCGCCCAAGCTGATCAGCCGCGAACAACTGAAAACCATGAAGCCCGGCGCCGTGCTCGTCGACATAGCCATCGATCAGGGCGGCTGCTTCGAAACCAGCCACGCGACGACGCACGAAGACCCGATCTATGACGTGGATGGCATCCTGCACTATTGCGTCGCCAACATGCCGGGCGCCGTGCCGCGCACGTCCACCTATGCCCTAAATAACGCGACCCTGCCTTTTGTTCTGCAGATTGCGAACAAGGGCGCCCGTGAGGCCATTAACGACAACCCACACCTTGCCCACGGTCTGACTGTTGATAGCGGCAAGATTGCCCACCAAGCCGTCGCCCACGACCTTGGCGAGCCTTATGTGCGGCCAGAATGGCTGACCGCCTAGCGCGGCCGGCGTGAGACCCTTTAGCTGTGCTTCTTTTTGGCCGCTTCGACCCGGTCAATCTTGCTCTTCTCCCCAATGAAGACAGGGGTTTTCTGGTGCAGGGTCTTAACCGGCACGTCGAGCAGGGACTGATCGCCATCGGTCGAAGCGCCGCCCATGGCTGCGATAAGGAATGACATGGGGATCGCCTCATAGACGAGACGAAGCTTGCCCTCTTCATACCCCTTTATGTTGGCGCGCGGATACACGAACAGGCCACCCTGCAGGACCATGCGCTTCATGTCGGAAACCATGGACGCATACCAGCGCATGTTGTGGGGTTTCGCGGTACCATTGTGCGTGTCGAGCAGGTCGGCATAATGCGCCTGCAGCCACTTGTCCCAGACCATCTGGTTCTGGCCATTGATCGCCAGGACGTCGGCTGAAGGTAGTCCGCCCTCAATCGGCAAGACTTGCCAGGCAGACGTTTCCTGATTGAAGATGCCTTTGTAGACCTTGTCGCCATCCGCAAAGTAAGCTTCCAGGTTCATCCCGAAGACGAAAAACCCGCCGCTCACAATGTTCTTGCCGTTGAAGTCCTCGGCCACCTCAGCATTATCGAAAACGCCAAAAATGGCACCAGATGGAATGCCCACAAGAGCGGATTTGGAGCCGTCCAGCGGATCCAGGGCTACGCTGTAGCGGCCATCCGAAATCTTGTTCAGACCCGGACGCTCTTCGGAAACGACATACCTGACATTTCCATCGCTTTTGAGGGCGTCGAAGAAGGCTTCGTCAGCAATAACATCCAGTTCGATCTGATCATCGCCAGACTCGTTGCTGGATGTGGCGAACTTCAAACCAGCGCCTTTTTTGAGTTCGGCATAAATGATTTCAGATGCTGAAAACAAAGCGGCGTAAATGCCATCCAAATTCTGGAGCTGGCTCTTGAAGTTCAAAGACATTGTTGAATAGGTCCCGTGATCATGTTGATGGCGGAAACTGCCCTAAACCACACCGCATCACAACAGAGTTAAGGGTGCCAGCCGTGCTGACACCCTCCAAAAGGTCACTCTAAAACTGTTGTTTGCTGAAACTCAGGAATTCAGCGCAGCAATGGCGTCATCAATCGTGGCGCGTGGCTTGTCGAGAATGGCCGCAATCTGGGCCCGTTGCTCGATGGCCAGCCAGAGGCCAAGCACTTCGACGTCAACAACACGCCATTCGCCGTTACGCTCGATTACGCGCCAGCGCACAGTCTGCGAATCCTCACCCTTCTGGGTAACGCGGGTTTCAACGACCGAATCCTTGTCGTTGCGATCAACCGAGCCAATCACGTCCACTTGGGCGTTCTTCAGCTTGTTTTTCTGGTCCTGGAACGTGCCGACGAGGAACTTCTCGAAAGCGCTCTTGAAGCGCGTCTTGTCTTCGTCGCTGACCCGATGCGAATATTTGCCAAGCGTGAAGTTGGCGATGGCGTCGATGTCGACAGCCTGTTTGATCGTGCTCTCGCTGGCTTCGGCGTTGGAAATCTGTGTTGCCGTGCCCGCAATCAAGGCTTCAGCCTCGGGGCTTGCCTGTGCAGAGAGTGCCATGATGGCAAAGCTGGTAGAAACGATGAGTGAGCGTAGCATTATGTTTTTCCTTCGAGTCAGATTTTCCCGATCCGCTCAGTAGATATGTCTTCAGGGCCCTTTTTGTTCCCTGAGGGGATATATAGGTCCCATTCCCAATATGCATGGGTCATGCAGCGCGAATCTCGCCCTCTTGGGGAAAAATCCGCTCAGATTCTCCATAATGTGATATTTCAGGCACAGTGCAGCTTGGGTAAAAAGCATGGTGCGGGCGGCCGGGCTTGAACCGGCAAGGCCTTGCGGCCGAGGGATTTTAAGTCCCTTGCGTATACCAATTTCGCCACGCCCGCGTGCAGTTCGTGAGTATTCTCAGCCGCCGGGCTTGGCAAGCGCCAGCCCGGCCCGAGACTGTCAGGACACCCGTTCGAACACGGCGGCGAGGCCCTGCCCGCCACCGATACACATGGTTTCCAGGCCGTATCGCGCTTCCTGCCGATCCATCTCGCGCAGCAGGGTCGTCAGGATTCTGACGCCCGTTGCCCCCACCGGGTGGCCCAGCGAAATGCCCGATCCATTGGGGTTAAGCCGCTCCATGTCGCCATCCGTGAAGCCCAGCGCCTTGGTGCAGGCCAGAACCTGCGAGGCGAAGGCCTCGTTCAGCTCGATCACGTCGAGATCCTTGATCTCGATACCGGCCTGCTTCAGCGCCTTTTGCGTCGAAGGCACAGGCCCGATACCCATGACTTCCGGGCCGACACCCGCCACAGACCATGACACCAGCCGCCCAAGCGGCTTCAGGCCATATTTTTCAGCCGCTTCACGCGTGCAGACAATACAGGCCGCCGCGCCATCATTCTGGCCCGACGCATTGCCCGCAGTCACAGTCGCATCCGGGTCAACCTTGCCACGGATCGCCTTAAGGGAAGACAGCTTCTCAAGCGTCGAGCCTGGCCGGATATGCTCATCTTCAGCCACAACCGTGTCGCCCTTGCGGCCTTTCACGGTGTACGGAACGATCTCGTCGGCAAACTTGCCCGACTTCTGGGCTGCCGCGGCTTTCTGGTGAGAGGCGAGCGCAAATTCATCCTGCGCTTCGCGGGTGATCTGATAGTCGCGGCGGAGGTTTTCGGCCGTCTCGATCATGCCGCCTGGCACCGGGTGGTACTTGCCGCCAGCAGTGTAGCGGCCACGCGACAGGCCATCCTGCAGCATCAGGCCTTCGCCCTTGATGTCCCAGCGCATGTCGATCGAGAAGAAGGGCGCATTCGACATGCTCTCCGCCCCGCCCGCGATGACCAGGTCATTCGCGCCGGTCGCCACCTGCATCACCGCGTTGATGACAGCCTGCAGGCCAGACCCGCAACGCCGGTCGATCTGGTAGCCGCCGGTCGTCGTGGTCAGGCCGGCATCGAGCGCCACCATACGCCCGAAGGCCGGCGCTTCCATTGTCGGATAGCATTGCGCGAACAGGCAGTCCTCGACCGCCTCGGCCGGCACGCTGGTCCGCGTCATGAGTTCACGGATCACATGGCTCGCCAGTTCATGGGCATGAACCGTCTTGTAGGCTCCGCCAAATCCACCAACAGCCGTGCGAACGGGCTCACAGATAACGACATCTCTCATCGGTACTTCCTCTGTATTCTAGTTCAGGCCGCGGCCGCGTTCAGTGACCTTCTTGCGAGCCGCCTCGACGCTTTCTGCGGTGACGCTGGCTGCATGCGCGGCCGAGCGGCGGATCTCTTCCTTCAGGGCTTCACCGAACGGCATGGCGAACCCGTCATCGATCATCTTCTTGTAGCCGCGCAGCAGGACCGGATCGCAACTCGTCATCTCTTGCGCCATCTTGCGCGCGGCAGGCACCAGCTCGTCGGCCTTGTAGACGCGATTGACCAGGCCCCAGCGTTCGGCCGTCTGGGCGTCGAGGAAGTTGCCGGTGAAGGACAGCTCCTTCGCCCGGCTCGTGCCGATCAGGCGTGACAGTTTCTGCGACAGGCCCCAGCCCGGCATGATGCCGACGCGGGCGTGCGTGTCGGCGAACTTGGCGTTCTCCGATGCCAGAAGCACATCGCACATCAGCGCGAGTTCAAAACCGCCCGTAATCGCAAAGCCATTGATCGCGCCAATGATCGGCCACGGATAGGCGCCGATTGCCTTCGCAATATCAATCGAGCCTCCATCAGCGCCGAGGGCAAACCCGGTCTCGCCAGCTTCTTTCAGGTCGACGCCCGCCGTAAAGGCCCGTCCGGCCCCGGTCAGCACAACAGCGCGGATCTCGGAATCCCCCTGGAGTTCCGTGAAGACACGGGAAATCTCGGTGCGAAGGGCCCGGCTTAGCGCATTCAGCGCGTCCGGCCGGTTCAGTGTCACAATCGCAACTGCGCCATCGCGCTCAACCTGAATAATGCTCTCGGCCATGATGCCGTCTCCTTATGATACTTGATGATATGTGTTTGAGGGGCCTGTCAGGCTTTCCGTTTGCGGAAAATATGGGCGATGGCGATGACCAACGCGATGAGTGCGATGGCCGTTGCGAGGAAAAACATCCCGAACTTGAGGGGGGTCAACCATGACTTTGCGTCAAGCGCATCTGCCGCGCCGGACAGCGCCAGCGCCTGCACCGTGTTCTCGGTCAGGTCGATGATGATGGTTGCCAGGGCCGGTAGGGCAGCAAGCCGCCCGAACCGTCCGAAAAAGCGCAAGGCCATGGCCGCGAAAAACCCGCCATAGGCCAAGGGGTACGCCGTATCGAGCAGCACGGTCACCCAGAAATGCGCGTTGCGCTGCGCCTCCGTCAGTCCTGCAATCAAGGCCCGGCAGGCGTCACCTGAGGTAACCGTATCCAGATAGCGACCACCCACAGCGTCACTGAAAAGCGCAAAGCCGGGGAAGATCAGGAGCTGTGCAATGAATAGCCCCCAGATCACCGGTGTGCGCTTCAGGAAGGCGTTCATCCGGCGTCCTCCGTGATGCGCTCGGGCGTCACACCCGTCGCGAAAATGATCGCTTCCAGCCTCTGGACGATCGTATCAATCAACTCCGCATGGATCGTGCTGGCGACAAGGTGAACCCCATTGTCGCCGACAGAGCGGAACCAGGGGTATGAACCATAGGACACGTTCGGCATCTCCACTGCCAGCGCACCCAGCGGCTCTGCAATGTCACCCTCACGCAGTCCGAGCCCCCGGATTGTCACCTTGTGGACCACGGCGCCCGTGCGAAGGCGCGGACCGATATCTTCCAGCATGGCGCGGGCAACCTGCGGCACACCCGCCAGCGTGAATACATTCTCCATCTGGAAACCCGGCGCACCTGATACCGGATTGGCCACAAGGCTTGCGCCGTTGGGCACGCGCGCCATTCTGCGCCGCGCCGGTGTGAACTCGGTTTTCATCTCGGCATAGCGTTCGGCCAGCATGGCGATGACTTCCGGATGCTCGCCTATGCCAACCCCAAACGCCGCCGCAATTGCGTCCGCCGTGATGTCGTCATGCGTCGGGCCAATACCGCCGGTCGTGAACACATAGGTGTATTCCGCGCGCAGGTCGTTCACCGCCTTCACGATGCTCGCCTGAACATCGGCCACTGTGCGCGACTCCAGAACCGGGATCCCAAGGGGCGCGAGATACGCCGCGATCTGTTGCAGGTTGATATCTCGGGTGCGGCCCGAGAGGATCTCGTCCCCGATCAGAAGGACGGCTGCGGTTGGGGCGCTGTCGGTCACTCGGCAAGCGCCTCATAAACGCGGTTCGCTGAATCGCCCCGCAGAGATCTGTCGATGCTGCCACCCGGAAATATCTGAACCATGCCGACAAAGAACAGGTCATTCACAGGGTCAATCCAGAACCATGTGCCTGCAGCGCCGCCCCAGTAATAACTGCCTGCTGGCATCTTGGTGCCGGTAGCGGATGGATCGACGATCACCCCGAAATCAAGTCCGAAGCCATGCCCGGCGGTGCTCAGATTTGTGCCGGTCCCATCAGAGAAGAGATGAAAGCTTTCGGGCAGGACATTTGTCTGCATAAGCTGAACCGTCTCAGGACGGAGAATCCGTACGCCATTCAGCTCGCCATCATTCACCATCATCTGGCTGAACCGGGCATAGTCGGCGAGTGTCGACACGAGTCCGTGGCCGCCAGCTTCCATCCCGAACGCGCCTTGCCGGTAGGCAAAACGGGGATCATCCAGCGGCACCAGTTCACCTGCTTCAGGATTGAGCGTAAACACATCGGAAAACCTGTCGCGCTTCGCCTCTGGAACAAAGAAAGCCGTGTCGGTCATGCCGAGGGGCGTGAAGATCTTCTCCTGCAGGTATTGCCCGAACGGCTTGCCCGAAATCTTCTGGACGATGTAGCCCTGAATATCGACCGCCGTGCTGTAGGACCAGTTACTGCCTGGCTGGAACAGCAATGGAATGGTCGCAACTTTCGAGATGTAGGTGTCGAGGTCCGGCGACGAAAGCACGCCCTTGTCACGGAAAGCCTGATTCACCGGATCATCCCCGCCGAGGCCATAACCGAAACCCGCCGTATGGCTCATCAGCTCCCGCATCGTGGGCACATGATCCATGTCTTCCAGCACAGGCGCGCCATCGGCGTCCACGCCGCTCATCACTTTGAGATCGGCAAACTCAGGCACGAATTTCGTGATTGGATCATCAAGGCTGAACGCGCCGTCTTCGTATAGCATCATCAGGGCGACGCCCGTGATGGGCTTCGTCATCGAGTAGATACGAAAAATCGTGTCTTCGGTGATCGGTGCCTGGTCGGCCTCGCGCCGGATACCATGCGCGTAATAATGAGCGACCTGGCCATCCTTCACGAGCAGCGTCGAAATGCCTTTGACAACGCCATCATCCACGGCGGCACCCATCGCCGCATCAAGCGCAGCGAGGCCATCCTGTGTGAACCCCGTGCCGGAGGCTGAAGCCTCAAGCTTATCAAAGTTTGAGCTGGCAAGGGCGGGTGCTGACACTTCTGCAGATACTGCTGGCGCGTCCGGCGCCAAGGCAGGTGCCTCAGCCGGCACCGCGGTGCACGCCGAAGCGCCCGCGAGGATCAAAGCAGCTGCCAAACATCTCAGATAGTCGCTCGAAAGTATCATGATGATTTGGCTCCCCTTTTGATTTTGGCGCCAAGATAGCTGCCAGCGCTACCAAAGCAACAAGGAACCCAGCGGAAGCGTCGGTGTGCAGCGGAACGCCGAACCCGCGTGGAACATCACACACTGCGAGGCATTTCGTTCACTGATCCCCAACACGAAACCAAGGAGTTCCCCATGAAACGTCATGCAACAGCCATCTGGAAAGGCGCCCTCAAGGACGGCACCGGAACAATCGATACGCAAAGCGGCGCGCTGAAGAACCACGGCTATTCCTTCAAGGCTCGGTTCGAAGACGAAAGCGGCAAGTCCGGCACCAATCCGGAAGAATTGCTCGCCGCCGCCCATGCTGGCTGCTTCGCGATGCAACTCTCTGCCATGCTCGCTGACAACGGCACGCCTGCCGAAAAACTGGACGCCAAGGCTGTCGTCACGGTCGAGCCAAAAGATGGCGGTGGCTTCAAGATCACTGGCAGCGCGCTCACGCTCGTCGGCAAAGTTCCGGGTGCCAAGGAAGCAGACTTCCTCGCGACAGCCACCAAAGCCAAGGAATCCTGCCCGTTGTCAGTAGCACTGGGTGCGATCGACATCAGCCTAGACGCCAAGCTGGAAGCCTGATTTCACAGGGCACGGGGTAGAAATTTCCCTTAATCACTGCCACATTACGGCGCTGAGACCGGAAAGCATCTTTCATGAACGACACAACCGCCCTTCTTCCCATGCGCACTGGCGAAATCCGTATCCATGATGCGGAGGGCTTTGAAGGCATGCGCAAGGCAGGGCGGCTCGTCGCCGCGTGCCTGGACATGCTGGTCGGTGAAGTGAAACCTGGTGTAACGACACAGCATCTGGATGATCTGGTGCGCGACTTTGTGCTCGATCATGGCGCCCAGTCCGCAACGATCGGCTACCGCGGCTATCGCCACGCCTCGTGCATCTCGCTGAACCACGTGATTTGCCATGGTATTCCAGGAGCCAAACCGCTCAAGGAAGGCGATATCGCCAATATCGACGTTACCTGCATCGTCGATGGCTGGCATGGCGACCATTCTCGCATGTATGGCGTCGGCGAAGTTAAGCGGAAGGCCGAGCGCCTGATGGATGTCACGTATGAAGCCATGATGGCGGGCATCAATGCCGTCAAACCCGGCGCCCGTTTTGGCGACATTGGCGGCGCAATTTCCGAGATTGCACGTCTGAACCGCCTGTCTGTCGTCGAAGATTTCTGTGGCCATGGCGTCGGCCGCCTTTTCCATGACGAACCCAATGTCGTGCACTCTTCCGACTATGGCACGGGCCCGGAACTGCGCCCCGGCATGTTCTTCACCATTGAACCCATGCTCAACATTGGCCGCAAGGATGCCGCCATTCTTCCCGATGGCTGGACCGCCGTGACGCGCGACCGTCAGCTGTCAGCCCAGTTCGAACATTCGATCGGGGTAACAGAAACCGGCTTTGAGATTTTCACAAAGTCACCCAAGGGCTTCGATACGCCCCATACGGTGAAGCCATAGGTCATGCCGGGGGGCGCAAACGATCAACCGGATGCAAAGCCCCATTGGCAAGGCCATCGCGAGCGACTGCGTGGCAAGTTGCTCAAACGCGGAGCCGCTGCGCTAGAAGACTATGAAGTGCTTGAGGTTATCCTCATGGCATTCATTCCCCGCCGTGACGTCAAACCGATCTCCAAGGCCCTGATGGCGCGCTTCGGCAGCCTCTCCGGCATACTTGCTGCGCCAGGCATTGACCTGGTCAAGGTCGAGGGCATCGGTGAAACGGTCGCCGCTTATATCAAAGCCATCGCAGAGATTCAGTCGCGCGCCTCCCGAGAGGAGATTCGCAAGCGCCCGGCCATTTCGTCCTGGAGCGCCTTGATAGATTATGTCCGCACAGAGTTGCAGCACGAGAAACGCGAACAGTTCCGCGTCCTCTTCCTTGATCGCAAGAACCAGCTGATCGCCGACGAAATCATGGGGCACGGAACGGTCGACCATGCCCCGGTCTACCCCCGCGAGATCGCCCGCCGGGCTCTCGAATTGCAAGCCTCAAGCCTAATCCTGGTCCATAATCATCCCTCCGGCGACACCACGCCGTCGCGCGCCGACATCGATATGACACGCGAAATCATTGATGTACTCGATCCGTTCGACATCACGGTCCACGATCATCTCATTGCAGGGACCAGCGGCGTCACGAGCTTCCGTTCATCCGGCCTGATCTGAACCTGACCTTGCGATAATGCTTGCAGATGACCGGCAGGCCGTTACCGTGCGGACAACAAACATGCGCCGTCAGATGCGCGGGACTTATTACAGGGAGGCTGACAGCGCATGAGCGACACAACCGCAGGAAATTCCGTGCCGAACGGGCAGGTGACCGGTTTCGGCACCAAGGGCTATCGCTCATATGTCCTGATTGCGCTGATGCTGATCTACACGCTGAATTTCATCGACCGGACGCTTATTTCCGTCGTTGCCCAGCCCATTATCAACACATTCAGCCTGAATGACACGCAATGGGGTCTGCTGTCGGGTCCGCCATTCGCCCTGTTCTATGCGCTCATGGGCATTCCGATCGCGATGTGGGCTGACCGCAGCAACCGCGTCATGGTCATAGCGCTCTGCGTCATCGTCTGGTCGATCATGACCGCGCTTTGCGGCATGGCGACGGCCTTTGTCTGGCTGCTCCTCTTCCGGGTCGGTGTGGCCATCGGCGAGGCCGGTTGCACGCCGCCAGCCAACTCAATCATCACCGATTATTATCCGCCGAAAAGCCGCGCCAACGCGATCGGCATCTACTCGATGGGCGTCACGCTGGGCGGCGTTCTGGCGCAACTCTTCGGCGGTTCGATTGCTTCGATCCAGGGCGCAGATTTTGGCGCATGGATCGATTCGATTGGCCTCGGCTTTCTGTTCTCACATATGGACTGGACGACAGTCGAAGGCTGGCGGATCGCTTTCGTCGTCATCGGCGCGCCCGGTGCGATCATCGCCATTATCCTTTGGCTGACCATCAAGGAGCCACCACGCGGCTATTCCGATCCGCCAGACGCTGACCCGACACGCAAGGCCCCGTTCTTTGAGGCCTTCCAGGAATTCGGCGTCAAGCCAACTTTCTGGTGGCTCGCCATAGGCGCTGCTCTGGTTGCCTTCGTTGGCTACGGCCTGATCAGCTTCCAGGCCCCGTTCCTGCAAAGGGTGCATGGTATCGGCGTGCGCGAAGCCGCCATCATGTATGGCGCGCCACTCGCCGCCTTTGCCGCGTTCGGTACTTTCATGGGTGGCCTGCTCTCCGAAAAATTGAGCGGCCGCTTTCCTGCCGTGGTGGCCTGGCTGCCGGCTGTAGGCCTGCTTATCGCCGTACCCGCCTATATCGCGGCCTTCTTCAGCCCGACCCTGCTCATGGCATTCATCCTCTGGGCCATCGCAGCCGTAGGTCACTACGCCTATCTCGGTGCGCAGTATTCGGTCGGTACGGGCATTGTCAGCCCTCGCTCCCGCGCGACCACGATTGCCGTCCTGCTTCTCATCATCAGTCTCATCGGCAATGGCATCGGCCCTCTCTTCGTCGGCGCCATGAGTGACTTTTTCATGGCCCGCGAAATTGGCCTCTCGGGCTATGGCGACCTCGCGGCGGCCTTTGATCCCAAGATGTGCGGCGCACAGATCCTTGAACTCGGCGAGGCCGGTCCTGCACTCTGCGCTGCCTATGGCAACGGTCTGCGCCAGTCGATGGCAGCCACCGTACTCGTCTTCATCCTCGCGGCAGGCTGTTATTACATGGCCAGCCGAACTTATGTCCGCGACCGCTACAATCCGGACGGCCTTTAAAACCGGGTGCCCCCCGTTAAAATTATCTGACCTGACCTGACTGACTGGAGACGCCAATGACCGACGCCGCCACAGCCCGCCCGGGCCACGAAACTGGATTCGGCACACGAACTTATCGTACGTACGTGCTTACTTCGCTTTTGATTGTATACATCTTCAACTTCATCGACCGGTCGATCTTCGCGATCCTGACCGAGCCGATCAAGACCAGCCTGCTGCTTGAAGACTGGCACATGGGGCTGCTCGGCGGACTGGCATTCGCCATGTTCTACACGACGCTTGGCATACCGATTGCGCGCGTCGCAGAACGCAAGAGCAGGATGATGATTATCATCGCTTCGCTGACGGTGTGGAGCCTGATGACCGTGCTCTGCGGGTTTGCGACGAGCTTCCTGACGCTATTCATCTTCCGTCTTCTTGTCGGTGTCGGTGAGGCGGGCTGTACGCCCCCGGCCCAGTCGGTGATTGCAGACTATTTCAAGCCCACAAGCCGCGCGACTGCCGCTTCGATCTATGCGCTCGGTGTCCCGCTCGGCGGCATGCTGGCGGGCCTCTCGGCCGGACCGATCAACGATTACATCACGGGTCACAATGTCAACGCGCTGTTTGGTAGTTGGGGCTGGACCTGGGCACAGAACCTGATTGCCTGGGAAAACGTCGAAGGCTGGAGAATTGCATTCGTTGCGGTCGGCCTTCCCGGCGTGATCTTCGCCGTTATCATTGGCCTTACAGTCAAGGAACCGCCGCGTGGCTATAGCGATCCGCCAAACGCAAACAGCAAGAGCGCACCGGATGGATTCGTGGTTGCCCTGAAGGGCCTGATGCGCAAACCGACCTATGTGCATGTCGTCACCGGCGCCGCGATCGCCTCTTTCGCAGGCTATGGCATCGCCGCTTTCTCAACCTCGTTTCTTTTGCGCACACACAACCTGACACTTACCGAAGCGGCGCTAATCTTCTCGCTCGTGCTTGGCCTGATGGCGGCCGTCGGCGTGTTTCTGTCCGGCTACCTCGCGGACAAGCTTTCGAAGCGATATCCGACGGCGCTTTCCTGGATGCCGGCACTCGGCATGGGCCTCTCGGTGCCACTCTACTGGATGGGTTATCTTAGCCCAACGGTCGCCATGATGATCCCACCCCTCATGCTGGCAGCCATGCTTCATTACTTCTACCTCGGCCCGATGTATGCCGTCTCTGCAGGTGTCGTGGACAGCCGCACACGCGCAACAGCGGTTGCGATCACGCTGTTCGCCGTGAACCTGATTGGCATTGGGCTCGGCCCCACGCTCGCCGGCGTGCTTTCGTCGGTCCTCAAATCCATGATGCTATCGAACGCCGATCTCGGCCTCTCGATCGAAGCATGCAAAGTTGTCGCTGACCTCAGCGCGGATCAAGCCGCCGCCTGCATCAGTGCCAACGCGCGTGGCTTGCAGTGGACGATCGTGATCTTCGCGACTCTGTATGGCTGGGCGGCAATCCACTATCTGCTCGCGGGCAAAACGCTGCACCGTGACATGCTCTCGAAAACTGCGTAAACCGCCGCCGATGGCGGTTTACACACAAGTATCTGACGAGGCGTTGGCGGAATTCCTTTCCGCCTACGACCTCGGTTCGGCTCTTTCCTTCAAAGGCATTGCCGAGGGTGTGGAGAATTCGAACTATTATCTCGAAACCTCTAAGGGACGGTTCATCCTGACCCTGTTCGAGAAACGGGTGAACGCCGACGACCTGCCCTATTTCATCGGGCTCAAGCAGCATCTGGCGGCCAAAGGCTATCCATGCCCCGAACCGGTCATGGGCAAGGATGGCAGCGCCCTGCGCATGCTGGAAGGCCGTCACGCCGTCATAATTTCATTTCTCGATGGCCTTTCGCCGCGCCGGCCAAACGTCGCCCAATGCCGGGCGCTGGGCGAAGGTCTCGGGCGCATGCATCTTGCGCTCTCGGATTTCGGCATGACCCGCCCGAACGCACTTGGCCCAGCCTCCTGGCCCTGTCTCTGGGAGGGCCGCCAAGCAAGCGCTGACACCCTGCTAAAGGGCCTCGGCGGTCGGATTGCTTCAGACCTCGCTGCCATCGCTGAAGCTGATCCGGACAGCCTGCCCCTGCCCCGCGGCACGATCCATGCGGACCTGTTCCCGGATAATGCCTTCTTCCTTGGTGACGATTTCTCCGGCGCCATAGACTTCTATTTCGCCTGCACGGATGCCTTGGCCTACGATCTGGCCGTCTGTCTCAATGCCTGGGCGTTCGAAGATGGCGCAGCCGGAGAAGCTGCTGGCCTGCAGTTCAATTTCTCGAAAGGCGCCAGCCTGATCGCGGGTTATGAAAGCGTACGTCCGCTGGAGCCCGCCGAGCGAGAGGCGCTGCCCATCCTCGCGCGCGGCGCCGCCTTGCGCTTCTTCCTGACGCGCCTCGTCGACTGGACCGACACGCCGGAAGGTGCCCTCGTAAAGCCCAAGAATCCCCTCGAATATGCCGGGCGCCTGTCATTCCATCGCAAGGTGACCAGTGCCGCCGGATATGGCGGCTGAGCTTCGCCAAGGGAGGGGCGCAATGATGAACCAAACCGCCACGCCCGCCAGTCTCCCCCCACCCTCCTATGCAGACGCCTCACTGCACGCGCACATCAAGCGCGTGAAGCTTGGTCTCTTCCTCAGCTCCCTCGCCGCCTGTCTCGGCGTTTCGGTGATCGGAGGTCTCATGCTGGGCTTCGCACACATCCTGCTCGGCGTGTTTGGCATGAATGGCACGCAGCCTTTTGAGAGCACTTTCAGGAGTGGCGTCCTGACAGGCCTCCAGCTTGCGGCGCTCAATTTCGTCCTCTTTCTCGTGACGGTCCCGGCCGCATGGCTCGCGTTAGGCCTGTCGATAGGCCGGATGCCACATCGCCGGATCGCCGCCCGCACGCCTTATATTCGCTGGGCCGCAATTTGGGGGGCGATCCTGGTCGGCGGAACCACCCTTATCTTCGGCCTCATCGAGAGCATCCCGACAGCCTTCGGCGCGCTTGTCTCTGGCGCAGGTGTCGGCGCGCTCGCCGGTGTCGGCTGTGGCTTCCTGTTCTATGCCATTGTGCGGCCAGACGAGCAGCTACGTGACGTCGACATCAGCGTGTTCTGAAGCAGGCTTGACGGTTCTCGCAAAGCCCATCACCTGACACGTCATGACTGACTTGATCGAAATCTGGACGGATGGCGCCTGTAGCGGCAATCCGGGTCCCGGCGGCTGGGGCGCCCTGCTCATTGCCGGCGACAATCGCAAGGAATTGTTCGGCGGCGAAAAGCAGACGACCAATAACCGCATGGAAATGATGGCCGCCATCGAAGCGCTGAATGCGCTCAAGCAGCCCTCGAAAGTCACGCTTCATGTCGACTCCACCTATGTGAAGGACGGCCTGACCAAGTGGATCAAGGGCTGGAAGCGCAATGGCTGGAAGACGGCCTCCAAGCAGCCCGTGAAGAACCAGGATCTGTGGCAGGCGCTCGACGAAGCCTGCCAGCGCCACGACATCACCTGGAAATGGGTCAAAGGCCACGATGGCGACCCGGGCAATGAACGCGCCGACGAACTGGCCCGCATGGGCACGGCGCAAGCGCGCGGCTAGGCTTTGGCGCGTATGGCCTCTGCGGCAGCCGCTATGTCTGCCGACGAGAGTGCGTCCAGCTCCACGATCTGCACAGGCGTGTCCTCGCGCCGCTTCCGGCTGCGCGCATAGAGCGGGTCATAGTGTTCCAGCATCAAGACTTCCGCCAGTTTGCGATGATCGCCTGAATCGGCTAGCGCCTGCCAGTCCGCGATGGTTTCCTTCGAATGCAGCGGTTTCAGCAGGTCCAGTGACCGGGCAACGCTTTCGCTGTCACTGACGGCATCGCCATAGGCCGACACGAGGAATGCGCTTCGGGCGGCAGCCGGCACATGAATTTCCACCCGCGGCGCCGCCAGCATGCTGTGCCACAGGCGTCGGGGCACCCGGCGCAGGCCGACCCGGGCCGATTCCGCCTCGACATAGATGGGCCGCGACAGGTCGAACTGGCGCAACTGGTCCCAGATCACGGTCTCGAACAGGCGTTGGGCTGGCTGGGGCAAATCGTCGAACCCGCCAAAGGCAGAGCCGCGATGATTGGCGATCCCCTCAAGATCAATGACCTGCCCGCCCTGCTGCGCAATCTCAGTCAGGATCGCCGTCTTCCCGCTGCCGGTTGGGCCATCGACAAGTATGACGGGCAGTGGCGTCTCATCCAGCTCTAGCCCGCCAACGACCTCCCTCCGCCAGGTCTTGTAGCCGCCCTTCACAAGGCCAACGGGCCAGCCCACTGAAGAGAGGATCGTCGCCATGGCGTTCGAGCGCATGCCTCCCCGCCAGCAATAGACCAGCGGGCGCCAGCCGCGCGGCATGTCTGTCAGCGCCGTATCGAGGTGCTGCGCGATGTTCCGCGCCACGATGGCGCCGCCGATACGGTTGGCGCGGAACGGGCTCTCCTGCTTGTAGATCGTGCCAACCACGGCCCGCTCGTCATTCGACAGCACCGGCAAGCTGATCGCCCCAGGCAAATGGTCGTCGGCAAACTCGTCAGGCGAGCGCACATCAATGATGGCATCGAAGCGTGACAGGGATTCGGGGCCAAGGTCGGTGACGGTTTCAAGGTAAGGCATCGCTGTCACGCTTAGCAGGTTTTCATTGCCTCGCCAGAGGCCCGCGCGCTAAGCCCATTGGACAGCCTAGGACTTGAGACCATGCCCGACACCCAGACACCAGAACCGCTCCTCACATCGCTCGCCCATGGCGGCGGCTGTGGATGCAAGCTGGCGCCGAACGTGCTGGCCGACATTCTGAGCGAGATGCCGCTGGCGCTTGGCAGTTCAGACCTGATCGTCGATGCGGCCACAAGCGACGATGCAGCGGTCTACCGCGTGAACGAGACAACGGCCCTGGTGGCGACAACGGATTTCTTCACACCCATCGTTGATGACCCACACACGTTCGGGCGGATTGCGGCGACCAATGCCCTGTCGGACGTCTTCGCCATGGGCGCCCGGCCGATCTTCTCGCTGGCCATTGTCGGCATGCCTATCGGCAAGATCTCGAACGAAACCATACGGGCGATCCTCGCAGGCGGCCAATCTGTTGCAGAGACAGCAGGCGCCCCGATTGCGGGCGGGCACTCGATTGATGCGGCTGAGCCGATCTACGGCCTTGTTGCGCTGGGCCTCGTCCATCCTGACAAGATGCTGCTGAACTCCGGCGCAAGGGCCGGTGACGTGTTGATACTCGGCAAGCCGCTCGGTGTTGGCATTTATAGCGCCGCCCTGAAGCGCGGCATTATCGAAGATGCTGACTATGCGGAGATGATCGCCTCCACCACGCGGCTCAACACGCCGGGCACGGATCTCGCGGGCATGGCAGGCGTTCATGCTGCAACAGATGTTACAGGTTTCGGACTGCTTGGGCATCTTTCGGAAATGTGTCGCGGCGCCGGGCTGACGGGCCTGGTCGAGATCGACAGGGTGCCTGTATTCGATGGCGCACGGCGGCTGGCCGAAGCGGGCGTAAAGACAGGCGCTTCAGGCCGCAATTGGGACTCCGTGCGGGATTCTGTGACCGCTCAGCGACCATTAAGCGACCCCGAGCTGGATATTCTATGCGATCCACAGACCAGTGGCGGCCTCCTGGTTTCCTGCTCACCCGAGGCCGCCGCAAGTGTGCTCGCCACATTCGAGAGGCATGGCCACACAGGTGCGACCGTCATCGGCCGCATGGAAGCAGGCGACGCGGGCGTGCAGGTTATCTGAGCCTAGCCAGCCGGAGCAGGTTCGTCAGGCGCCTCCAATGGCGGCCCGAACTTGCACTCGTCCACGTCTTCGCCTTTTTCCGTACCGCCCACCCGAGCCAACGCGTCCTTCACGTCGAGCCAAAGATCGTCCTTTGCGGCACATGCGACGGCAAAGTTGAAGACGTTGCGCATGCTCTCTGTCTCAAAGTCCAGAGAGCCCGCAAAAGGCATGGCCGCCGGGATGCTGGCATATCTCAGGTTCATGCCGTGCTGCTGCGCGAATGACGCCGTCAGGACCAGTTCCGTGCGCGCCATGTACATCAGCACGACGGAAAACCCGCGCATCGTAATCGGTACAGTGCTGACCGGCGTTGCATGAGGCAACGTGGAGAGTTGCCCATTGATAACCACATAGATGTTTACATCATCAAGGTCTTCCAGCCGCTCCTCGGTGATGAAGGCCGCGTGGGGCGCAATGAAGAATGGAACGGTCGTACCGCCATCCACATGCATTTCCTGGTAGGCCCCATTGTCGGCATCAACATCAAACATGACCGGCGGAAAGACGCCGGGCACGCTGGAAGAGGCAACCAGCACATTGATGAACAGTTCGCGGGCCTTGTCGCCGCCTTGCTCAGCGATCGCGCCGAGATCCCAGATGACAGGCTCTTCGCTGTCGAGATTGGTTGTTGCCGCAAGCAGGATGCGGCCCTTGGCGCTCTCCCGCGCGACGCCTTCGATCAGCTCAGGCGTGACAAAGTGCTCAATCATGTCGCGAAGGGACCGATCATCATACACGCCAACGCGAAACATGGTGCCGATGCCCGGCCGACCGAGCAGGCCTGCACTCCTGCCGCCCACGTAGGCATCGGTGAGTTCATCGTCCCAGTCTGGTCCGAGAAAGGCAAAGGGTGCGATCAGGGCGCCGGTGCTGACGCCTGTGACGATCTCGAATTCGGGCCGTTTACCGGAATAGGTCATGCCCACCACTGCGCCTGCCCCAAAAGCACCGCCAGCGCCGCCGCCAGAGAGCGCGAGAATATCGATCGCATCCTTGCCGGGCCGCGCCTCAAGGCGCTTGATGGCTTTGGACATGCGCTCAATGAAAGCGTCTCCGTCAGCACCGGTCATCCGCACATCAGGGCTGAATCCGGCAACATAGGCATTCTGTGTCAGATCCTGCACGGGCGCATCACCGCGTACGAGCGTCACGCATCCGCACAAAAGGAGGGGCGCGATCAGCAGTACGGATATCTTGCGAAAGTTCATGTCCGGTCTCTCATCAAGCGTATCCCTCAGATCTAGAAAGACACCTACGCGTGAAATTGGAAAACATTTTTGCGTTACTGTAAAAAACACGCGCCCGAATGCAAAAAAGCCCGGCTATCATAGCCGGGCTTTCAAGTATTCTAGGCATTCAGGGGCGCCTTAGGCGGCCTCTTCAACCTCGTTCGAACGCGAGCTCGGGCGCGGATCGCGCAGCACATAGCCACGGCCCCAGACGGTTTCGATATAATGCTGGCCGCCGGTTGCCTGCTGCAGCTTCTTGCGGAGCTTACAGATAAACACGTCGATGATTTTCAGTTCAGGCTCGTCCATGCCGCCATAAAGGTGGTTCAGGAACATTTCCTTGGTGAGCGTCGTGCCCTTTCGCAGGGAAAGCAGCTCGAACATCTGGTATTCCTTGCCGGTCAGGTGGACGCGCTCGTCGTCGACTTCGACCGTCTTGGCGTCCAGGTTGACCAGGATTTCGCCGGTGCGGATAACGCTTTCAGCGTGACCCTTGGAACGACGCACGATCGCCGTGATACGGGCGATCAGCTCATCCTTGTTGAATGGCTTGGTGAGATAGTCATCGGCGCCGTAACCGAGCGTCTTCACCTTGGCTTCGATGTCAGGGTTGCCCGAGAGGATCATGACAGGCGTGTTCACACGGCCCATACGGAGCTGTTTGAGCACTTCGTAGCCGGAGATATCTGGCAGCGAGAGGTCGAGTACGATCATGTCGTATTCGTAGACCTTGCCGAGATCGACACCTTCTTCACCAAGATCAGTAGTGTAGATATTGAAGCCAGCGGCCTTCAACATCAGCTCGATTGAGCGCGCTACGGCGCTATCGTCTTCAATTAATAGGACGCGCATCGCTCGTCTCCCGAATCAGCCTACGACAAACCTAGTCGCTTTGTTTAACCTTGTGAATCCTACAGGCGCTTCCTTTAACGAAGGTTAACGGTATGTGCGGATTCCCTTGTGTAATTCCACTTTATTCACACTGATTAATAGCCAAGCTCCGCCGCGGGGGCGTTGCCTATCAGCATCTGGGAGATGGCGATCGCATCCTGGATCGGCTGTGCTTGCTGGTCTGTGGAGATCAGCGTCTTCTGGCAGCGGATCGCATCACGCACCTTTGGATCGCGCATAACGATGCCCGCGAGGTGTGGACGGAATCCCAAGAAAGTTTGGCAGGCTCGCGCAATCGCTTCATATGTGCGCTGGCCAGCGGCCCGCGTATCGGCCTGGTTGATGCAGATGACGGGCTCGACGTTCGGCGCGTAGCCACGCAGCACCTTGATGAAGGCATAAGCGTCCGTCATCGAGGTTGGCTCGTCGGTGATAACCATCAGGGCCTTGTCGGCGGCGCGGGCGAGCCGCATGCAGTTGGCTTCAATACCGGCGCCAAGGTCGAGCACGACCTGATCGTATTGCAAGGCAAGCGCCGAAAGGCCGGCGGCAAGGCGCGCGACTTCTTCCGGTGGCAGTTCAGCGAGCGCGCCGGAGCCGGAACGGCCCGGCAGCACATCAAAGCCACCGCCTGCAGCGCCGCCATCAACGGGCGTTACCGCGTCATCCAGTTCGACCCAGCCGGCAATCACGGCCGCCAGATCGGTCTCAGGCGCGATACCAAGCTGGACGTCGACATTGGCGAGACCAAGATCGCCGTCCACAAGCAGGGTTCGCTTGCCGGCTTGCGCAAAAGCGCTGGCGAGCGTGATCGCCATGAAAGTCTTGCCGACACCACCCTTGCCACTGGCAACGGCGATGATCGAGGCGGGTGCCACGCGTGGGGTCGGTCGCGCTTGCGGCCGATCCTGGGATTTTCGAAGCATGAAACTCATAGGGCTACGCGGCTCCTTTCATGGCGATGACATCGCCGGGGGCGTCTTCCATCAATAGAGCGGCCAGGCGCGAGGGCGCCGCCGGAACGAGGCCGCCACCGATGAACGGCGTCACGGCCAGATGCGAAAAGGCGATGCCGGCAGACGACAGCGCGGAGATGGAGCCGCCACGACGGCGGACAACATCAAGCTTGGTAAGGATGGCCCGCTTCACACCGACCCGGGCATAACACTTGGCTGCCTCGGACTGGTCTTCAGGGTGGCCTTCGGCCGACAGCACCAGCACAGGCTCGGCGCGGATGACAGAAATCAGGTCCTGCAGGCTCGCCATGTCGTCTTCGTCGAAGGGATTGATGGCCGGCATGTCGATGATGCAGCGGCGGTTCTGGGCGCGCAAAGTCCTGAGCGTCGCGAACAGGGCATCCGGCGTTTGCACGCTGCGGATCTGGTCCTGCTCAAGCTCGAGATAGGCGGCGAGTTGCTGGCCACCAGCCGTGCCATCAAGGTCGGCTGCGACGGGCATGACTTCGCAACGCGCAACGGCGGCGCGGCGTGTAAGCTTTGCGGCGGTCGCTGTGCGGCCATGGCCGGGTGGGCCGACGAGAACGATGTCGCGATCAAGCCGCGGCAGGATCGGATCGCAGGCGACGAGGCGCGAGACGCCTTCAGCGATTGCATCTTCCGGATCGGTAAACTGGACGCCATTCCGGCCGGCGCTTTCTGCGGCGACGCGGTCAGCAAAGCGCTGAGGCGCACCATGCCAGAGCAGCGCATCGCGAACCCGGCTGAACAGCGGGTTTTCAATGCCGCGCCCATGACCACCGCCACCGCGCGCTTCACGCAGGAACAGGGGCTCGTTGGGCACCATGCCACCGCCCATCTTGTCTGTAGCCGCGCGCACTTCCACGCCGCCATCAATCTCACGCTCCGACAGAATAACCGCGTCGGCGCCCATTTCGGCGAATATCATCGCCTTGGCGGCCTCGAAGGACTCGGCTGCGAACATCTTCATGCGCATAAGTGCGGCATCCTCGTAACTGGTGGACCTTCCCGCGCAGCCCTCACCACGTGACAGGTCGGTTCCTGAACACGTTTAGTTAACGCCCGAAAAGGTTAACAAAAGCCTGTGATGAGTTAGGATTTACCATACATGACAGCAGATTCACGAAAGGGCCCATTTGCTCACAGGGCATCATCCGCGGCATGTAGGGACGTGTCAGGGGCCTAAGCGGCTGCCCGTTCATCGACGATTTCGGAAAGGGTCACGCCCAGCTGGCCATCCGCAACCACAAGGCGGCCACGGGCCATCAGGCGGTCAGACACGTAAATGTCGATCATTTCATTGGTGCGTCGCTCGAGGGCGACAATCTCGCCGGGCGACAGGGCCATCAGTTCCTCGATCGGCATGCGTACTTCGCCCAGCACCACATCGACGCGCACGGGCACATCCATCAGTGACTTCTCGAGGGCGGGATTGGCAGGTTGCATGGGCCGGACGATTCCTTGGGACTGCTCTAGCCGTTAAAGTGTAGGGAGTGTGCGTGTCAAATCGTTAACGCGCCGCAAACAGGTCACCCTGTCCGTCGATGATGCGCTGGGCCGTGGCATTGATGAGATCCAGCGAAGCGGCAATATCGCGCCCTTCATAAGCACCAGCCTCAAGATGACGGGCGAGCGTGACCAGGTCGGCGAGAGCGTCATTAAGCTTCAGCGTGACGGCCTGCATACGCTCTTCTGTCTGAAGCGTTTCAAGACGTGTCGCCTCGGCGAGTCCCTCGGCGCGGGCTTCCGACAGGAGGCGCGCAAGTTCGGGTGGCGACAGGTTCATCTGTTCTTGCCGTGGTTGCTCCGGCTCTGGCGGAAGCGTAAAATCACTCCGGAATTCAAAGGCTTGCACAGACTTTACGGCGCGCTGGGTCATTCGATGAGTTCCTCGTCGTCCCGCCCGCCAGCGGCACGAATGTCGCCCTGGGCAATAAGGTCCCGGGCCAGCGACACGAGCGCCTGACGGGCCGTTTCGACTTCACTGCGGCGAACGGCGCCATGCGCAGCGATCTCGTCACGCAGCAGGTCGCCGGCGCGGCGGGTCATGTTCCTGAAGAAGGCAGCGGCGGTTTGTTCGCGGGCGCCCTTGAGCGCGATGATCAGTGTTGAGCGGTCGGACGCTGCCAGCAGCGTCTGCAGGCCGGCTGCGTCGAGATGCGCCAGGTCGTCGAAGGTGAACATGAGCGCGCGGACCTTTTGCCCGGCACCCGGTTCTGCCGTATCCAGTGCAGCGAGGAAGGATTTTTCGAGACGGCTGTCGAGACTGTCGAAAATGCGGGCGACACGTTGATGTCCACCCTGCCCTGCACTGCCCTTCAGGCTGTCGATCTGCAGCGCGATATACGATTCAAGGCTGGCCGTCGCACCCGGATGGACCGGGCCGAGGTGTAGCAGCCGGTGCATGGCATCAATGGCGACGCGCGGGCTGAGGGCGCGCAGGAGACGGGCGGAGGTTTCGCCCTGCAACTTCGACAGCACGAAGGCGAGTGTCTGGGGATGCTCGTCAGCAAAGAGGCTGGCCAGCGTCGCCGTGTCGATGGCGGAAAGGCGAGACCAGACGGAACCTGCTGATTTGACTGCAGGACCGAGACGGCGATGCGCATCAAGAAACTGACGGGAAGCCTCAGCTTCGCCGTCCATGCTGTCGCCGAGGGCGTCCATGGCTGCGGTCAGGTCTCGGGCCTCGGCCGGATCGAGTTCAGCCCAGATGCCGGCGGCCTCGGGACCGAGTGCACGCATGAGGCGCGCGGACCGCGCAAGACCGTCTCGCGCTGTAACGTTTGCTGCAGGAATGACGGCGAGGGCGCTCATGCTGCGTCCGTCCCGTTCTTCATCCAGCCGCGCAGGATATCAGCGGCGCGGGCCGGGTCCTTGCGGGCGAGGTCAGCGACATCACTGGTTACCGGGACAGTCCGAAGCGGGCGCACAGCGGTCGTTGTGAGAGGACGTACGGGTGCTTCCATGGGGGCTTTAGGGTGCTCCATGGTCGCTCCGGGGACTTCTGAGTCCGTTCGTGGCGCAAAGCCGAGCCATCCGGCGAGACCTGCCAGCAGCGCGAGTAGCGCAAGCTCGCCATAGGCCTGCGAATCGGGCCGTCCGGGTGCGCCGCGCGCGAAGGGGGCGGTCTGGATGACGAGCAGGTCACCGGCGGCGACATCGAGACGCGCGGCAGTGGTGACGAGGCTTTCGATCATGGAGGCCCTGGCTGCTTCGGCGGCGTCCAGCAGGACGAGCACGGTGCGACCGCCGGCAGCGGTTGTCGTAACGCTGATGCGCGCATTGCCGGCGCCGGCAATGGGATCAACCAAATTCATGAGGGAAGCTTCGAGCGGGGTCGCTGAAGCGGGAAGCGCGTGGTCGGCCGTCAGCAGCGCACTGCCGCGCCAGGCCAGCAGGCCAAGTGCAATGACAAACGCGGCCATCGCGAGTGCCCGTGAAGACGGCCCCGCGCCGGATCTGAGTTTGCCGGATCTGCCTGCCATCAACCCCTCCTGAATGCTCCGGGAAAACGGAGTTCAAGTCAGGTAATAGCGGCCTGCCCGTAAATTTGTGTTTAACGGGCAGGCTGTTGGTAACGAATACCGGACCGACTAGCGGCGGTACTTCTGGAGCCGCGTTGTGCGCAGGCCCTTGATGCCGTGGCGGGAGTAAAGTTTCTCCCAGCCTTCATATTCCTCATCCGTCAGGTTGTAGCGATCGCACGCAGCCTTGCGCGAAAGCAGTCCCCCTGAAACGGCTGCAACAACTTCTGCCTTTCGGCGTGTCACCCACCGGGAAATCCCGGGGGATGGCAGGTCTGCCAGTGTGAGCGTCTGGCCATCCGGGCCTTTGACACTCGTCATGTTTGCGTTCTGCGTTTCCATATCCACACACCATTCTTCGGTCATGTCGTAACCCGACTTCTTCAGGCCCTCAGACAAGAGGTGTACACGAGTGGATTTAAGCCCTCGCATAAGGAGACGTGTGAGTTTCGTCCCCCGCGTTAGGGGGATGTTTGGAAAGCTGTCCCGCACCGGGACAAATGCCGTTTTTCCCCGGTTTTATTGCGATTCACATTAAAAAAATTTCAGGTGAGAAGGACGAGCGCGTCATTGTCACGGGCCTGCGCAGCATGCCTGCGGAGCATGGTCAGGAACATTTCATCGCCCCGCTCTGTCTGCTTGACGAGCATCGCGGCGCCGAAGGCAACTGACATGCCGTAGAATGAAAACCAGCGGTAATCGTCGTAAAGGTCGCTGAAGCTGTAACCACTCACGCCGGCGTCTGTCAGGCGATCATGATAAAAGCGCAGCAGGGCCTTTTCATGCTTTGGCCGCTCTTCACGCGTCAGGCCTGCGCCAATGAAATAGGCGACGTCATTGGCCGGTGCGCCCTTGGCGGCCGTCTGCCAGTCGACCAGGGCAATCGGCTTTGGCGCGCCGGGCTTGCCGAACAGCATGTTGTCGAGCCGGAAATCATTATGTGTCAGCGCAAACGGGCCTTCATGCGCTTCACTCCAGCGCGGCAGCGCAGCCGAATAAAGATCACCGACCTCAATCACATCAGAGGTGAGCTGGGCCTTGTAGCGTTCCTTGAACCCGGTCCACAGCCCGGACACCTGTTCGGGAGTAAGCGCAGGCGGCGGGGCCGCTTCAGTGCCCTGCAGCCAGTCATGCTGATCAAGGCTTTCGTCCTGCCAGTATGCCGCGTGGAGAATGGCCGCCGATGCCAGCGCCAGTTCGGCTTCAGCCACGGAACAGCCCTTCAACTGGTCGCCTTGCTCGGAGGGCGCCATGTCTTCCATAATCAGGGCGAAGCGATTGGTGGCGTCGTCATAATCGGTATAGAGCGCGCCCGGCGTGATCTTGCCCGCCACTTTCGGGAAAGTGCGGTAGAACATGACCTCGCGCTTGTAGTGGCCAAGCAACTGGGCCGTCGCGAGACTGGCTTCGCTGCCGGACGGGAACTTGCCGACCAGTGTGTCCGGCGCGCCTTCACCCTTGCGGGCATAGTCGAACACGAAGCGGACATTCTCGCCGATCTGGCCTGTGCCGATTGCCTTGGCCGTCAGGCCTTTTACGTCGGCATCAATTCCAATTGTCTCAAACAGGTCGTTGAACCAGCCGGGCGTCAGCTCCAGCGGGTTTCCGTCTAATCCCGGACGGTTCATGCATTTTACTCCCCAGTGGCACCGTTCTCCGGCGCGTCATTTTCTTGTGTTGGTTTTGATTGGTCTGGCGTGAACCTGCCCCTGAAACGGGAGATCCAGCCCATACGCGCCTCTGCGGCGCGCAATGATTTGTCGAGTGCGGCCATGGTCAGCGCAAAATCGCTGCTGGTTTCCTTGCGCCAGGCCCGCTCGGTGCGGGCGATGACAAAGGCGATGGCCAGCACTTTCAGGCTGAGCGGTGCGCCGCTGTCATCGTCGAGGCCGGCAGAGGCCAGCGCCCATCGGGCGGATGCCGCACGCGCAGCCGGCAGGCGCACGAGATGGTCCGGCGCTGTCTCGCGATAGTTCAGAAGCGATTTCAGTCCGTCGCGATAGTCTTCCATCGCCTCGAAGCGGAGCATGATGACTTCAAAGAGGCGCTCGCGGGGAAGGTCGTCACTGGCGACACCTTCGGCTGACATCGCGCGGTCGAAATGCGCATCGACAGCATCAGCGAGTGTTTCGCGCGTAGCGATGCCGTGAAAGTCATTCAGGGTGAGGTCGGCGCGGACCGCGATCTCGCCGAGCGTCAGGGAAGCCCAGGGCTTTTCGGCCGCGAGTTCCAGCGCGGCGCGGAGGCCTTGTTCGATGATGCTTGCATTGCGCGCCACGGGCAGTCCCTCGTCTAATCCTTTTGGCGAGAGAGGTCCCTTTCACGGTTGGCAGCCGCCCGAAGGGCCTTTCTCATCAGGGCTGGCATCCCACCTTCATCCATCAGGATGTCAAGGGCCGCCTGCGTGACTCCGTTAGGTGAAGTGACCGCTTTACGCAGCGTATCCGGGGCTTCTCCGGTCGCTGCCATCAGGGCAGCGGCACCCTCGACTGTCTTGCGGGCAAGACGGGCCGCGAGGTCCGCTGGAAGGCCCTCTGCCTCGCCCGCCATCGCCATCACTTCCGCAAGCAGGAAAACATAGGCTGGGCCGCAGCCGGAGACGCCCGCCGCCGCCGATATTAGTTTCTCGTCGATCGGCCCTTCGACATCGCCGAGCGGCTTCAGCAGCCCGGTGACGACAGCGATGTCTGCATCAGCCGCGCCGGGCGGCGCCGTGATCACCGTCACGCCCTGTCCGATGGCGCCGGGCGTATTCGGCATCGCGCGGATCACACGGGGCGAATCAAATGCAGCCGCCAGCTGCTTCATCAGGATACCCGCCATGACCGAGACGATGAGCGTCTTGGGCCCAACAAAAGCGGCAACGTCCTCGACAACGGATGTGAACACCTGCGGCTTCACCGACAGCACGAGTATGTCCGCCGGCCGGGGCGCGGGGTTCAGCTGCACCTTGCCTGCCTCGGCCCAGCCGGAGACTTCGTCGGACGGCGACGGATCAATCAGGATGATGGGTGATTTCGTCTTGGCGGCCAGCCAGCCGCGCACAAGCGCCGCACCCATACGCCCCGCGCCGATCAATACGATAGTCGGAGCGGTCGCTGCCTTGCCTGCCATGTGCGTCTGTCTCAGGCTTCGCCGTGGGTTTCGAACATCACGGCCTCAATGGCCTCGCGCGGTGACTTGCCCGCCCAGATAAGGAAATTGAAGGCAGGCACGAACCGGTCGACGGCGCTGACAGCGGCCGCGATGACGGACCGTGCTTCACCGGGCGTGACTTCATCCCGGTCGAGCATGGCGAACGTGTAGCGGAAAATGATCACGCCTTCGTCAGCCCAATAATCGAAATGGCCGAGCCAGAGACGCTCGTTTGCCATCATGATGAGTTCGGCAATGGCGGCGCGGCGCGAAGCAACCGGCTTCACGTCGAGCGTCATCGAAAAATGGATTGCGGAAGGTTCGGGGCGATAAGCAAACAGCGCGCCCATGTCGCCCCACTTGGTTTCGGCCACGGCCTGGATTGTACCATCATCGTCGCGATCGTACTGCCAGCTGGCTGTTTCCAGGGCTTCTTCAACCCGCTCGAGCGGGTCTGGCAGATCAATCTCGCTGCGGGAGAGATCAAGACTCATGGTGGTTTCCCCTTTCGGTCTCGTATGCACGGTGCAGGATTCGCATGCCGAGGCCAAGGGCAGCTAAGCAAGTGCATTAAAGCGCGTCTACCTAAGTCTACAGGTTAACGGCATTATTCTGCAGGTGGGGCCTATTTCGCTTTCGCGTCGGCTTCGAGTGCCGCAACGCGGGCTTCGAGCGCCTCGACACGTTCAAGCGCGGCTGTTGCGATGGCCTTGAGAGCCTCGACTTCATCACGCCCGGCAAGGTCCATGTCGGCGATGAGCGCGCGTACGCGCGATTGGGCGGCCGTCTTGGCTTCCTCGCCAGCTGCACGGGCAGCGCCCATGGCGCCGGTCATCAGGCCCGCAATGTCATCGAGCAGTGGATTTGTGTTCGCCATGAGGCTACTCCTTCGCGCGAGGGCGGCTGGGCATGATTGTCTGCTGCCTAACAGATAGGACGCGTTCCAGACAGGGAAAAGACGCCGCATGACAGACCTTGTGAGTTTGATGGCCCTGCCCATGGCAGCCGAAGCCATGTCTTTCCCGGAAATCAGCCCGGCGCTCGTTTCCATCGACTTCGGATTTATCGGCCTCGGAACCTTCCACCTGCGCTGGTATGCGCTGGCCTATATCGCGGGCATCATGCTCGCCTGGCAGTATGCGACGGCGTTGATCAGCCGTCCGGCCATGTTCGGCGGCAAGGCCCCGGCGACCAAGGACGACCTCGACGACATCATGTTCTGGATCATCCTGGGCATCATCCTCGGTGGACGGTTTGGCTATGTTCTCTTCTACATGGTGCCCTACCAGCAGGAGGTGATCGCCGCGAACCCGATGAGCGTGCTGCGGATATGGGATGGCGGGATGTCGTTCCATGGCGGGCTGATCGGCGTGACGCTGGCCATCATCGTAATTGCACGGCGTCGCAAGCTCAGCCTGCTGCCGCTGGGCGATATTGCGGGCGTCGTGGCGCCGATCGGCATCATGTTCGGGCGCCTCGCCAATTTCATCAATGCCGAACTCTATGGCCGCAAGACCGACAGCGCGATGGGCATGGTCTTTCCGGAAGGCGTCGTGCCGGGCTCAACCCCGCCCGCCTATGACTGGGTGGCAAAGCAGTGGGTTTATAATGGCCACGAATTCGCGCGCCATCCGAGCCAGCTTTACGAAGCCGCACTGGAAGGCCTGCTGCCACTGCTCGTCGCCTCCATCCTGATCTGGAAATTCAATGCGCTGAAAAAGCATGGCCTGATCGCAGGCCTGTTCCTGCTGATGTACGGCACTGGGCGCTCGATCGTCGAGAATTACCGCCTGCCGGATTCCTTTGCCAGCGACCTGCCCTTCGGCCTGACCATGGGTATGATCCTGTCGACACCGATGTGGATTGGTGGTGCATGGCTGGTGTGGAACGCCCTCAAGCCAAAGCCACTCCATTCACCTGACTAGAGATGAAATGACCCTGAATGACCGCCTCATCCGCCTGATCGAAACCGGCGGCCCGATCCCGGTTTCGACCTTTATGCATCTCGCCCTGCACGACCGTCAGGATGGCTATTACGCCACGCGGCCGGGCTTGGGCCAAGACTTCATCACGGCGCCGGAAACAAGCCAGGTGTTCGGTGAGCTTCTGGGCCTGTGGGTTGTGCATGAATGGCAGGCGATCGGGTCACCGGAGACCTTCTGTCTTGTCGAGATCGGACCGGGCCGGGGCGTGCTGATGCAGGACGCGCTGCGGATGGCTTTCGTCGCAGGCGGCAAGGCCTTTACCGACGCGATGAACCTCTATCTCGTCGAGCCGAGCCCGGCCCTGCGCGATGTGCAGGTGGAGCGCCTTGCGATCTACGAACCGCAATTTGCCGAACACGCTTCCGAAGTGCCCGCCTTGCCGACGATCATCCTCGCAAACGAGTATCTCGACTGCCTGCCCGCTCGGCAGTTCCGCCGTGACGGCGAAGAGTGGCGCGAATGCGTCGTGGGGCTCGATGCGGAAGGTGCGCTAGCCTTCGGTCTCGCTGCCGACGGCAGCAGCGCGCCTGAGGGCACCGCCAAGACTGCCAGTTGCGTGGAAGTGCAGATCGGGCTCGACATTCTTGTGGCCGAGCTGGCCACGCGCGCGGCCAACGGCCTGCCGATGCACGCGCTGTTCATTGATTATGGCCCCGTCGATGCTGCGCCTGGCGACTCGCTGCGGGCCTTCAAGGACGGGGCGCAGGTTTCGCCGCTGCTCGCCCCCGGCGAAACCGACCTGACCGTGGACGTGGACTTTGGCCGCCTGAAACGGCTTGCAACCAGCGCAGGACTGGATGTGCACGGCCCGGCGCCTCAGGGCATGTTCCTGCTGGGCCTTGGCGCGCAGGCGCGGCTCAATCAGCTCGTAAAGGCAAACGAGGATGACGCCGAGGCGATCTTCAACGCGGCCCAGCGCCTGATCGACCCGAAAGACATGGGCGAGCGGTTCAAGGTGATCTGTATTTCCAGCAAGGACCTGCCCAAACCGGCGGGGTTCTAGCGCACGCCAATATTGGCCTCGACGAAGTCTGACATGGCGCGGAGCGTTTCGATGCGGGTGTCGCCTTCGGACAGCCAGTGGTCCTCTCCGTCGAGGCGGATCAACGTCACAGGCTTACCAGCCTTCTCGAGCGCGCGCTGCATGACTTCACTCTGGCTGATCGGCACGACCGTATCGTTCTTGCCATGAATGAGCAGGACCGGCGCCTTGAACGTGGCGGCGCTATTGGCTGGCGAAATCGCATTGATATCGATGCTCGCCGATTTGGGGCCGCCCATCAGATCCTTCCAGTAATCGACCGCCCAGTGACGTGAGCCGCGAATGGACGCCACGTCGGATATCATCTTTGGCAGGTCAGCAACCGGCGCGACAGCGACGACGCATTTGTAGAGGTCGGGCGTAAAGGCGCCGCCCGCCAAGGCGGAATAGCCACCATAGCTGGCGCCCACGATGCAGACACGCGCCGGGTCTGCGAGGCCCTCGGCGATCATCGCGGCGACACCGTCGCTGACATCGTCCTGCATCTTCGCGCCCCACTCGCCATAACCTGCCTGCAGGAACGCCCGGCCGTAACCATCAGACCCACGGAAGTTCGGCTGGAGCACAAGATAGCCGCGATTGGCAAAGTACTGCGCCATCCAGTCAAACGTGACGGCATCATACGCGGCAGGCCCGCCGTGCGGCATGACGATCATTGGAAGGTTTGTCAGGTCGGCCGGGGACACGCCCACCGGGAGCGTGAGGATGGCGGGAATGTTGAGCCCATCGCGCGCCGGATAGGCAACGGTCATCACCTGAGCCACGGCATCCAGCGGGATATCGTCCCTGTCATCCATCAGGCCGATCAGGTCGCCTGTCTTGCGGTCGAGCACCGCATATTTGTTGACGCCATAGGAATTGAAAAGGGAAACGAGAATCCGGTTCCAGTCGCGGCTATGGCTGACAATTTCCACCGAGCCGCCCTGGAAACGGTCGACGAGGGTCTGCACGTCCTTGTTGAGCGCTGCGTCGTAGAAGAAATAGCTGGGCGATGGGCCGGCATAACGGATGCCTTCGACGATGCGGTTCTTGTCGCGGAAGACGCTCTCCATGTCCGAGCCCTCACGCGCCAGGATCGGCCCCGTAATCTCGCCATCCATGCCAAGCTCGAACAGCGCGTCAAAGCCTTCATTCTCCTCTGCGTCACTGCCAAAAATCAGGGCGGACCTGTCCGGTTTGACACCGATCAAACCGAAGGGCGGACGCGATGTCTGCTCTTCATAGATGGGGCCGCGTCCATCCGAGAGGTCGCTGTAGATGCGGTACATGTTGGTGGAGTTGTTATATTCCACGCGGGCAAGGACTGTGCCCTTGGGGTCAACGAACCAGTCGATCGTGTAGGGTGTGCCCGATTTGAATCCCTTGCCAAAGCCGGAATCCAGATCGACCTTGAGCAGGTCAAATTCAGGTATGCCGGACCGGTTGGACTGGCGCAGCATGAAGGCCGGCATCAGGGCCTGACCAGACTCGCTGTCCACGCCGACAATCTTTCCGAGGCCCGCCTGCGCGGGATAGATATCCCGCGTTGCCCGCAATAATTGCTGGGACTTGTTGGTTTCGAGATTCAGCGAAAACGATTCCGAGTATTCGAAACTTCCCTTGTAGCCGTACAAGTCCTTCGTGTCGGAGACGTTGAGGATCAGGTGCTTGCTGTCGGCAAACCAGACATTGCGGGTGGCGATGTTATCGACCGAAAGGCGCGGCTTGATGGCCTTTGTCGCGATATCCAGTGTGGCAATGACATCCGAACCGTTCTGCCGATAGACGAAGGCCACCATCTCGCCATCCGGAGACATCGCCATGTGGCGCACGCGGGGCAGCTCGCCATAGGCTTCAAGCGGGGGATGTGGCATCAGCGCCAGTGCAGCCTGGCCGAGCAGCAGGATCACCAACCCCAGTATGAAAGTCCGCATCCCGATTCCCCCCGCAACACATTGTTTGTGCAGCAGCCTGCGCGAGAGGCGCGCGGGATTCAACCTTAATGCATCAATTTAGTATCGGGCCGATCAGGCCGGGAGTTTGATCTCGTTGGCATCGTCAAGCAGCACGACAGTCGGCGCATGCTGGCGGGCTTTTTCGGCCTCGACGCTGGCGAATGCCGCGATGATGATCTTGTCGCCTACCGCAAAGTGACGGGCCGCAGCGCCGTTGACACCGATGGTGCGCGAGCCGCGGGGCGCTTCCAGCGCATACGTCTGGAGGCGGGCGCCATTGGTGACGTTCCACAGGTCCACACGCTCGTGCGGCAGGATGCCGGACGCGTCGAGCAAGTCCTGGTCGATGGAGATAGAGCCTTCATAGTGCAGGTCACACTGGGTGACCGTGGCAGAGTGAAGTTTGGCTTTCAACATGTTGAGCAACAAGAATGTGCCCTCCCGGCGATTAGACAGCGTGGCAATATGCTCACAGTGAGTATATGGGGTCCTACTGCCCCGTCGGCAATGGGCTTATGGCACTGCAGCATCTGAAGCGTAAAGCCCCATTCTGCAACAGAACCAAAAATGCGCCACGACGCCTGGAATGCAATATTTCGGCCAGTTGCACGCAAGGCGTGAAACCGCGTCAGAGGGCTCGCGCTGGGCAGTCGGCAGTGTTACCATTTTGTTAACTATGGGACGGAACGCAGCTAAAGGGGACGTGCGTGATGAGATATGGACAGGTCGGGATTCTAGCCATCGCACTGGTTGCGACGGCATGCGCATCGAAGCAGGTGACCCAAGGCGGATCGACACCAACGACAGAGGTTCCACCATCTCCGCCACCGGCCCCTCCTCCGCCACCACCGCCACCGCCTCCACCCCCGCCTGTCTACGCGGAAGAGAACGACAGCGACTATGGCCCGAACCGCGGCCTGCCATACCCTTCGACCGGAATGGAAACGCCGCCTCCGCCCATGGTCGGGTCGTCGGGCCCGGGACGCGGCTCAGGCCGGCCAATCGGAAGGGCTGTCAGCAATGCGAAGCCGGGCAAGGACTACCTGCCCTTTATCGATGTCGCGATCGACGAGAGCGCACTTTACTCCGAGTACGGCCTGATGCTGCAGGATCGCTATACCCGTATCCAGATCGTGACGCTGAAGCCTGACGCCTATGATGTTGAGGGGGTTTCAACAGGCAAGCGCAAGGAACCGGTGGAGATGCGCAATTATAACAAGGAGAGCCGCAACTGGTTCTCGCGCATGATGGGATCGCGCAACGTAACGCGCACACTGATTGCCGAGTTCGATGTTGCCAAGCCGGACATCAAGGCGACCAAGGCGCTGTTCTCGGCAACCTTTTCGTCCGACAGCCAGGAGGGCGAAGCCTGGACCACGAACGAGAGCATCTCGGTCTATGCAACGCCCTATTTCAAGGTCGGTCCGAACACGACGATCGAGGGCCGGTTCCGGCTGCAGCTTTCGGACGAGCGCCAAGGCAGCGCCGGGGCGAGTGTCATGGGCGCGCTGACCACAGCCGCCAACCTGATCGCCCCCGCTTCGACACTGGTGACCTACTTCAACCAGCCGCTGATGCTGGAAGCGTCCAACTTCCTCAACACGCAATCAACCACGCTGTTCGGCCAGTCGATCACCGAACAGTCGACGAGCGCCTTTTCGGTGAAGTCCTGGAGCGATACGCCGATCCTCGTTGTCTCGGCTGAGCTGCCTGATGCCGGCAATATCAAACAGACCAAGGGCAAGGGATCGATCGGCCAGTGGGCGGTTTATCTCGACCAGCCCATCCCCTCGATCTTTACGGCCGCGTCGTCTGACTATGATGGCCAGGAACCGGACTATACGGGCATCCCGTCCGGCGACATCCTGGCCTTTGATGTGGGCGAAGACCTGACGGTCTATGACTACATTTTCTCGCGCCTCGATCTGTCGGACCGTATTGCCAGCCTGAATGATACAGCCGACGCAGACACCGCCCGGCTGATCTGCAGCCGGATTGAGCGGGGCATGTCCGAGATCGGGTTCACCAGCTTCGATGCTGCGGCCGCCGTCTGGGCTGCGTCAGCGAGCGACCAGTTCAATTCGGGCGCACAGACTGCCTTGCAACAGGAAGGGCTCTGTCAGGCCATGGACCTCTGGCACCAGATGGGTGGCTAGGCCCAATGCAATAACGCGGCTTGAAAAACCGTGTCCGCGGATATGGACACGATTATTAACTGGCGTTAATACTTCGCGCAAAGGTTGAGGCTGGGGACCATGGGAATCGCAGATGTATGCAGCGCGCTGTTAGCGGCACGCGCCGGTTGGCATGTGCCCTCGCACAAGGCCCGGGGCGTTTATGGCGTCTTCCTCGCGGAGGGCGTCACCATTCCTGGCCTGACAACCGCTGATAACGGCCTCGTCTATATTGGACGAAACACAACCGGCTTGTCCCATTTCGACCATTTCGCTGCGAAACCGGATGGCAAACAGCCGTCTTCCGCACGGCGCAGCCTCAGCGCGCTTCTGCAGGACGAACTCTCGCTCGACGTTGCCGTGACGACCCTGTGGGATGACGGGTTTTCTTTCCGGCTCTCGGGGGCCAGCGAAGCGCGACTATCCGCCTGGATGGCCAAAGCCCTGCTCGTGGCGCGTCTACCGCTCAGTGGCGACACAACAGGCGTGCACAGCCTGCTTGTGCGGGCATTAGAGCCGCCGCTGAACCTGGCGGGATGGCGCAACGCTCAGCGCAATCATATTCTGGCAATGCGCCGCGCCTGCGCCTATGGCGCTCACGCCGACCTCACCTGATTTCACAGGCAGAAACGGCTCAGCCAGTGCGACCGACCAAAGATTGGGAAACTCCCGCCGCATTTGTGCGTTTCGGGCTGGGCTGAGACAGAATTGTCGGCCAAACTGCGTAAGCCCGGACACAGGCCTCCGGCACATCAGGGAGACGGATCACATGCGGTGGCAAGGCGGACGCAAAGGCGGCAAGGTTGAAGACAGACGTGGCATGAGCGGCGGCGCAGTCGCCGGGGGCGGCGTCGGTGTGCTGGTCATCGCGCTGATCGGCTACTTCGTGTTCGGCATTGATCCATCGCAAACGGCGCAGCTGATGGAGCAGACGACGGTTTCGTCATCCTCTCAGGAACAGGCACCTGTCGGCACACCGGAAGATGAAGCCGGCCAGTTCGTCGACATCATCGGCGCGAACATTGATGACGTGTGGCGTGCAGAGCTGAATGGCTACACACCCCCTACGACTGTTCTGTACACGCAAGGCACCAATACAGGTTGCGGCTACGGACAGGCCGCCATGGGCCCGTTCTACTGCCCGAACGACCAGACCGTTTACCTCGACCTGTCCTTCTGGGCCGAGATGGAAAACAAGCTTGGGGCGTCGGGTGCAGACTTTGCCCGCGCCTATGTGATTGCGCATGAATTCGGCCACCACGTTCAGACGCTGACGGGCACGTCCGCGAAAGTACGCGAGGCCCAGCAGGGCGCACGTAACCAGGCCGAAGCCAACCAGTATTCGGTTGCGCTGGAACTTCAGGCCGATTGTTATGCCGGTGTCTGGGCTGCTCACGCATCGGAGGTCTCGGGCGGCAAGGTTGCGCTAGAATCCGGCGACATCGAGGAAGGCATGAAAACGGCCAACGCCATCGGTGATGACATGCTGCAAAAGCGTTCGACCGGCCGCGTCTCGCCTGAGGGCTTTACCCACGGCTCCGCTGCGCAACGCCAGGAATGGCTTCGCCGCGGCATCACCACGGGCGATCCCAAACAGTGTGACACGTTCAGCAACTGATCCGCTGGGCAATCTGGCAACGCCACTCCGCAAGCCCGCCTGTGGTTTCGCAGGTATCGGAACTTTCAGTCTGACAACTGAAGGATAGCGTTAACATAGAATTTGCGAAATCCTCGTATTTTCCCCTCAAAATAGATTGGGGGAAACGCGCATGTCAGTGGAGGATAATGCCTCACCGCATGTCGGCAACATCGCAGAACTGATGCAGGCATTCCTGGATGCCCTGCCGGATCCGGTTTTCATCAAGGATGAAAACATGAACCTGATCTATGGCAATGCTGCGCTGGATCGCTTCATTCTGAAGACAACCGGCCTCCTCAATTACCTTGGACGCCCCGACCGCGATATCTATCCACAGGAGCAATGGGAAGTGTTCGAACGTGAGGACCGCAAGGTGCTCGCACACGGTATTTCCTTCAGCGAGGAAAAAATCGGCCCTGAAATGACGGCGCTGACGAAGAAACTTCCTGTTACCCTCCCGTCAGGCAAGATCGGCATTGCCGGCATCAACTTCGACATTACAGCCTACAAGCAGGCCGAAGCGCGGGCCCGGGAAACTGAGGCCGCCAACAACGCCAAATCACAATTCCTCGCCGCAATGAGTCACGAGATACGCACACCGCTGAACGGCATCCTCGGCATGGCGCAATCACTCATGTCGGATCCCGAGCTGACACCCTCTCAGCATGAGAAGATCGAAATCCTGCTCGACTCCGGCCGCACCCTTCTTTCGCTTGTCGATGATGTGCTTGACCTCTCGAAGATCGAAGCGGGCAAGCTTGGCATTGATGCCGAGGACGGAGATCTGCGCCACGCGGTTGGGCGCGTAACCCGGCTCTTTGAACCCAGGGCGCGCGAGAAAGGCATAAGTCTCGAGGTTGTCGTGGACGAGCCGTTCAACAGCGCGCTCTGCTTCGATCCCGTCCGTGTACGCCAGTGCCTTTCAAACCTTATCTCAAATGCGATCAAGTTCACGGACAAGGGGCAGGTCCGGGTACGCGTGGCGACACAGCCGGAAGATAGAAAGTGGCGCGTTACGATCGACGTTTGCGATTCTGGGATCGGCATCAGCCAGGACGCGCTCTCACGCCTTTTCACGGATTTCTCGCAAGCCGATTCCTCCACGACACGCCGCTTTGGTGGCACGGGACTCGGATTGGCCATCACGCGGCGCCTTGCCCGGATGATGGGCGGCGATGTTGTCGCGCAAAGCCTGCCACACCAGGGCTCAAGCTTCACGCTCACGTTTCTTGCAGGTGCCGCCACCTCGCAGGGCAGCATGGCCCCGACACCCTCGAAGGCGGATATCCCTGCGGCGTCTCTTACGAGCCTCCGTGTCCTGCTGGCCGACGACAACCGTGTGAACCGGGAGGTCGTGAAACTATTTCTCACGCCGTATGATGCGCAGATCACTGAAGCGGAGAACGGCCAGCAAGTGCTCGACGCCCTTGCGCGCGACGCATTCGATATTTTGCTTCTGGATGTCCACATGCCCGTGATGGACGGGATGGAGGCGCTATCCATCCTGCGCGCAAGCGATGCGCCGTATCGGGACATTCCCGTCATCGCGCTGACGGCGTACGCCATGGCCGGCGACCGTGAACGCTTCCTTTCGAAAGGCGCGAACGGCTATGTCACCAAGCCGATCGATCAGGGCGACCTGCTCAGCGCCATTGCGCGCCTGCACAGGGCCGATGGGTATTCTTATCGACCCGCTGATACGGCAGATGCCCCCCTGCAAAACCTGTTGTCTGGCCTGGAGGCATCGTCTGTCCCGGCTTGCGATCCATCAGACCCGCTTTTGGGCCTGCGCAAGGAGTGGCTTGAATCCACGCACGTGCAACTGAGCACGCTGGCGGTAGAAATTGGCGGTGAGGGAAGTCTTGAGGCGCCAGTCGTTTACCGGCTCATCCATGATTGCCAAGGACAGGGACCGCTCTTTGGATTCCAGCTGTTCGGGTTAATCGCCAGCGATCTTTGCATGATCTTGCGCAGCAGTGCGGGGCCGTTGGCCGGCGAGAGGCGCACCCTTACAGGCCGCTATGTTGGCGCCCTGCTCTATCTTCTTCAGAGAGGCATCAGTGGGACAGGGGGACCATCAGGCACGGCGCTTCGCATGAAGCTCGCTGCCTGACGGTCTGAACCCGATAATTCCTGTCGCCTACGTATCCAGGAAGCTGCGCAGCTTGCGGCTGCGGCTTGGGTGCTTCAGCTTGCGAAGAGCCTTGGCTTCGATCTGACGGATACGTTCGCGGGTCACCGAGAATTGCTGGCCGACTTCTTCCAGCGTGTGATCGGTATTCATGCCGATGCCGAAGCGCATGCGCAGCACGCGTTCCTCACGCGGGGTGAGCGAGGCGAGCACGCGGGTCGTCGTTTCGCGCAGGTTCGACTGGATCGCGGCGTCGACGGGCAGAAGCGCCATCTTGTCCTCGATGAAGTCGCCGAGGTTTGAATCCTCGTCGTCGCCAATCGGCGTTTCCAGCGAGATCGGCTCTTTCGCGATTTTCAGAACCTTGCGGATCTTCTCCAGCGGCAGGCCCAGCTTTTCGGCCAGTTCTTCCGGTGTCGGCTCGCGACCAATCTCGTGCAGCATCTGGCGCTGCGTCCGGATGATCTTGTTGATCGTCTCGATCATGTGCACCGGGATACGGATCGTACGGGCCTGGTCCGCGATGGAGCGGGTAATGGCCTGACGGATCCACCAAGTGGCATAGGTCGAGAACTTGTAACCGCGACGGTATTCGAATTTGTCGACGGCTTTCATGAGGCCAATGTTGCCTTCCTGAATGAGATCCAGGAATTGCAGGCCGCGGTTGGTGTATTTCTTGGCAATCGAGATCACGAGGCGGAGGTTGGCCTCGACCATTTCCTTCTTGGCAATGCGCGCTTCGCGCTCACCCTTCTGGACGGTCTGGACCAGCACGCGATAGTTATCGATCGGAATGCCGATTTCCTGCGCGATTTCGGAAATCTCGCCGCGCACGGCTTCGATTTCGTCATCCTTGCCCTCGATGAAGCGCTTCCACTTCGCCGACAGCGTTTTTACGCGCTCGCCCCATTCCGGCTCAAGTTCGTGGCCGAAATAGTTCTCGAGGAATTCCTTGCGTGGCACGCCATGGGCGTCGGCCATGCGCATCAGCTTGCCTTCCAGGCCCATCAGCTTCTTGTTGATGGCGTAAAGCTGCTCGACCAGTGCCTCGATACGGGCATTGTTGATGTGGATGGTTTTCAGGCTGTCGACGATATTGTTCGACAGCTCGTCATATTCGGCCTGGGCCTTTGGTGTCAGGTCCTTGCCTTCAAGGCGACGTCCAACCAGCTTGTCCTGCAGCTTGCGATAGCGTCCGAAGCCGTCGGAAATCTCGTCCAGCTTGGCCAGCACGCCTTCGCGCAGTTCGGCTTCCATGGCCGACATGGACATTGCCGCAGCATCGTCCTCGTCGTCCTCATCGTCGTCGTTCGAGCCTTCTTCACCTTCGGCTTTCGCCTCGTCGGCTTCGTCTTCTTCTTCCTTGGGCTTTGGCTCCGGCGGCGGGTTTTCCGCGCCATAGGTCGCCTCGAGGTCGATCAGGTCGCGCAGGAGGATGCGCTCGTTGATCAGCTCGTCGCGCCACACCATCATGGCCTCAAAGGTCAGCGGGCTTTCGCAGAGGCCCCGGATCATCGCGTCGCGGCCGGCCTCGATACGCTTCGCGATGGCGATTTCGCCTTCGCGTGAGAGCAGCTCGACAGCGCCCATTTCGCGCAGGTACATGCGCACGGGGTCATCCGTGCGGTCAGAGCCGCGCGCATTGCCCTTCTTGGTGACAACTTTCTTGTCTTCGATCTTGGTGAGCGCCTTGCCTTCGGCTTCGGCCTCTTCCTCGCTCTCGACCACCGCGATGCCCATTTCCGAGATCTGGGACATGACGTCCTCAATCTGGTCCGAGGTCATATCCTCGGCTGGCAACAGGGCGTTGACCTCGTCATGCGTAATGAAGCCGCGCTTCTGGGCGCGCTTCAGGACTTTCTTGACGTCGGTTGCATTGAAGTCGACGAGGGCGGTTTCGCCGTCCTTTTCGTCTTCGCCTTCACCATCACCCGCGGTGTTCTTCTTTTTGGTGGCTGTTGCCATTCAATTCTCTCCTGTGGGTGTTCCGGCATCTGCCCTGCCGGATTGCCCAAAATTGCCCTGCGCCTTCAGCTTTCGCCGACTTTTCCTGCTGCCTCGTTCATGCGGGCCTTTAGGGCCCTACGTTCTGCGACAAGCTGATGCCTCCGGCGCCACGCAGATGGCGACGCCGTTGACTCCCCGCTCGCAGCTTCTGTGCCAGAGCCGGGATCCTGCCCGTCGGAACCTCTCACCGCCATGTATTGCTCGAGGGCTATAAGCCATTCCCGTGCCTCGGGCCCATCGGCCGCTATCTGAGGCGTGTCAGGATAATCTTTGAGCAATCTGGATGCGCGCATGTTCCCAGTTTCGAGTAAATGGGCGCTCATGGCCCTGCGGTCAATAGCTTTCCCTGCGTTCACAAAGTCCAGCACGCAGTCACGGATCTGGCTGACGTCCGGATCGGGAAAGACACAGGCCGCCAGCGTTTCCGTGCCGAGCGCCAGTAGGTAGGGACTATCAATCGCACGGACAACAGCGCCGAGGCCGCGCAATTTGGCTGGCGCACCGCTCCTCAGGGCTGCCTGACCGGACTCGCCCGAGGCGGGATTCTGTCCCGATCCGGGCCGCTTCCTGTTGTTGTAGCTGTTGTTGGGTGTGCTGTTACGGGGGTTGTTATTGCTGCGGCTGGCCTGGCGCACCTGCCAGAAATGATCGCGCATGCGTGCCTTCAGATCGCGCTCATAGGCGGCGCGCACGCCGGGATGCTGGATCTGAGCGGACGCCGCCGACAGGCGTGCCTCCAGCCCGGCCTGACGTTCAGGCGTATCGAGCGGCTCAGCGTCCCGCTCACGCCGCCAGAGCAATTCCGATAGTGCCAGACGATTGTCCAGCGCTTCCTGCATCGCCGTCGGGCCGCGCTCCCGAATCAAATCATCGGGGTCCATGCCATCCGGCAACAGGACGAAATAAAGTGAGCGGCCGGGTTCGACATGCGGCAAGGCCCGGTCCAGTGCGCGGAAGGCAGCGCCAAGGCCTGCCCTGTCGCCATCAAAGCACAGCACAGGCTCAGGCCCCGCGCGCCAGAGGAGCGATATCTGGTCTTCGGTAAGCGCCGTTCCAAGCGGGGCAACCGCATGGCCGAAGCCCGCCTCAGTCAGCGCGATCGCGTCCATATAGCCTTCGCACACGATCAGGCCGCCGCCCTCGCCCGAGCCGAGCGCCTCGCGGGCTGCCTTGTAGCGATAGAGCACGCGCGATTTGTGGAAGAGCGGCGTGTCGCCGGAGTTCAGGTATTTCGGCTTGGCGTCGGGGGTCAGGCCCCTGCCCCCGAATGCGATGATTGCGCCACGCGAATCCGGTATCGGGAACATCAGGCGCCCGCGGAAGGCATCATAGGGCTCGCCGCCCTTGTCGCTTTCCTTGGCGAGGCCCGCTTCGAGAATTTCCGGCATCGTGAAGCCTTCAGACTTCAGGTGCTCGATTGTCTTGCGCCAGTCATCGGGCGAATACCCCAGCCTGTGGCGCCGCCAGGCACCCGGCAGAAGACCGCGCCCTTCCAGATAGAGCCGCGCCGCCGCGCCCTCAGTCGATTGCAGGCGATCCTCGTAATAGCTGGCCGCTGCTTCGCACACAGCCTGCAGGCGCTTGCGGTGGTCATATTCCTCGGCCGCTTCGGGGCTGGCCTTGGGCAGGCTCATCCCCGCTTCTTCGGCAAGCTTTTCGACCGCCTCCATGAACGAGAGGCGCTCGGTCTCCATGATGAAACTGATGACGTCGCCGCCCATGCCGGAAGAGAAGCATTTGAAGATGCGCTTCTGGTCGTTGACGTAGAAACTCGGGCTTTTCTCATTGGTGAAAGGCGACAGGCCGACCCATTCCTTGCCCTTCTTGACCAGCTTCACCTTGCGGCCGATCACGTCCGAAGGCCGGATGCGGGCCTTCAATTCTTCGACGAAGCCGTCAGGGATGCGCACGGGCTGGGACATAGGCTAAGTGTAGCGCGTTGCGGCATGTCGGGAAACGCGGAAATAGCCGGATGGACTGCCAATATGAAAATGGCCCCACCATGAGGCAGGGCCATTCCATCTGCGTGCCGGAAAGTCCAGCGCGAAGTCTATTATGCGTCGTGAAGAACAGGCGCAGTTTTCATCTGCTCAGGGGTCTTGTTGACCATCAATTCCTCTTCGTCCTCGACCTGAACAACCGTGATGGCGTCAAAGTCGATTACGAGGCGCTCAGTCGATGCCACACCGGATACACCATCAGTGACGACGGCATGTTTCACGTGACCTTCGCTGTCCATGATCAGGTCAGTGATGCGCGTGTAATTGTCGGCAATGGCCAGTTTGGCGTTCGTGCCGATCAGCTCGGAGGCCAGGCTGTAATCATTCATGCCATCCTGCTCGAACTCGGCAACGCCTTCCAGCGACTCGTCAACCAGGGCAGCCGAGACTTCCGGCTCACCTTCAGCATCAAGCGTGACAGTGACGGAGCTGAACGGGAGCGTTCCGAGGTCACCAGCAACACCGAGGATGCCGCCGTCACGGAAGACGATCTGGCTTGGCGCGCCGTCCTTGCCGATCAGAACGTCGGCAACCGTAGCGATCTTTTCGCCATTGGCGCCGGTGATGTCATCACCGATCAGGTCGGAGGCTTCGAATTCACCGGCGGCCATCACGTAGGATGGGCGAGCCATTTCGGTTTCAGCCATCGTGGTATTGTCGACAGTGGTATCAGCCATATCGGTCGATTCAGTCTGGACTGGTGTTTCAGTCGTATCAACGGTCGAGTCAGGGCCGGAGCAGGCGGCCAAAAGGGCGATAGCAGCGACGGCACCGATAGGAGCGATGTAATGTTTCATAGTAAGGTTCCTTTCCTTGCAATAACATCCGCTCAACGCGATGTGGCGCCGCCCGGTTCCCCTTTAAGTCTGCATTTCCGGAATGGAATCGCGAAGAGACCGCGACGGGCGCAGTCCCTTCAACAGGTTTCAATAGTGCATTGCGTCAGGAGCGCGAGAGCGCCTCGCGGACCGCTTTACCGGCGCTGCCCGTGTCAATCATGCCGGGAAACTTCTTCTTGAGCGCTGACATGCAGCGCCCCACATCCTTGAGCTTGGATGCGCCGAGATCCTCGACAATATCCTTCACCGCCGCTTCCAGCTTTTTACCGGTAAGTGGCACAGGAAGGAATTTCTGGATGACCTCGATTTCTTCCCGTTCGCGAATGGCATCTTCAAGACGTCCGGCTTCCTCATGCTCACGCGCGGAAATCTCGCGCTGTGCGACCATGGTTTCAAGAACGGAGCGCACATCGGCGTCCGGACAGCCTTCACCGACACCGCGGCCGCGGGCACAGACATCCCTGTCCCGCACGGCGCACTCGATCAGTCGCAGCGTGGCCATTCGCACATCGCTTGCGTCATTTTCGGTCTCGGATTTCAATGCCTCTACGATGCGCGCCTTTAGCGACATCGTTTCAGTTGTATCCTCTCGGCCCATGCCGTTGTTGCCTTTCACGTGCCGCATGCGCCACTTTGCTTGACGATGCGCAGACTCAGCCCCATTAACCGGACAAAATCTTCGGTCGGTTGGGTTAACGACCGGGAAACGGCCCGGAAGCGAAATGAAATATGACTAAAGACACCAAAGTTCAAGCTCACTCACCAGCGACGGGAGCCGTCGCGCTGGCAGATGGCACCATTTTCCTTGGTTTCGGCGCAGGCGCTGCAGGTACAAATGTTGGTGAGATCTGCTTCAATACCAGCATCACCGGGTATGAAGAGATCCTGACAGATCCCTCTTATGCCTCTCAGGTTGTCCTGTTCACCTTCCCGCATATCGGAAATGTCGGCGCAAATGCCGATGATCAGGAAGAATCGTCGCTCGCAGGCATGAACGCCGCCCGCGGCGCCATTTTCCGCGAGCCGATCACGGCACCTTCCAACTTCCGCTCCACCAGCCATTTCGACGCCTGGATGAAGACACGCGGCATTATCGGCCTGTCCGGCGTGGACACACGCGCGCTGACCCGGCTGATCCGCGAAAAGGGCATGCAGAAAGCCGCCATCTGTCACCAGCCGGAAGGCGGCATCGATACCGACGCCCTCATCGCGCAAGCGCGCGCCTGGATAGGCCTCGACGACGCCGACCTTGCGGCCGATGTCGTCAGCGAGACATCTTACGAAAACAGCGAGCAGCTCTGGAGCGCCGGCAGTGGTTATGGCGCGCTTGAAGATGCGAAATTCCACGTCGTCGTGGTCGATTTCGGCGTGAAGAAGAACATCCTGCGCAATCTGGCGAGCGTCGGCGCGCGCAGCACGGTCGTGAACGGCGATGTGACGGCGGCCCAGATCGCCGCACTCAAACCGGACGGCGTCGTCTTCTCCAACGGCCCCGGCGACCCGGCAGCGACGATCCTGCGCTCCGGCGACATGATCCGCGATGTCATTGCCAGCGGCACACCGATCCTCGGCATCTGCCTCGGCCACCAGTTGCTGGCGCTCGCACTCGGCGCCAAGACGATGAAAATGGCCCAGGGCCATCATGGCGCCAACCACCCCGTCCGCGATCACACCACCGGCAAGGTCGAGATCGTGTCGATGAACCATGGCTTCACGGTCGACCCCTCAACGCTGCCCGCAGGCGTCGAGGAGAGCCATACGTCGCTCTTCGACGGCACCAATTCCGGCCTCAGCGTTGCAGGCAAGCCGATCATCTCGGTCCAGCACCACCCCGAGGCCTCGCCCGGCCCGCAGGACAGCTTCTACCTGTTCGACCGCTTTGCCGGCCTCATGGCCGACCATCGTGGGTAGCTTTTCCGGCGCAGGCCGGATCGTCCTGCACGCCTGATCCGCATGGGTATCGCTGTCGCGCCTCCCGGTGACAACAGGCTCGGCGATATCGCCGGGGACCTGTCGCTGAAGGGCTGGAGCTGGCAACCGGACATGCTGCCTGAAGCGCTCGCGTCAGCCCTGCGCGCCGAAATCCTGGAACGCGACAAGGAACAGGACCTCGACCCAGCCGGCATCGGCCGCGAGGACATGTTCCAGCTGGCCCGCGACGTACGCCGCACGCGCATCTCCTGGATGGATGGATCAAGCCCGGCCCAGAAGGCCTTTTTGGCCTGGGCTGAACCGATCCGCGAAAGCCTCAACCGCGCCCTGATGCTCGGCCTGTTCGACTTTGAGGCCTGCTTCGCCGTCTATCCGGTCGACGGCTTCTATGATCGTCACCTCGACAGTTTCGAAGGCGCGCGTAATCGCGTCATCTCGCTGGTCGTGTATCTCAATGCTGACTGGAATGATGACCTTGGCGGCGCCCTCGTCATCTGGCCGGAGGGCGCTGGCGAAGCGGATGCCGCAGCCGCACGCCTTTTGCCGGAAGGCGCCGGCGCAGTCTTCATGCTGTCGGAAACCGTGCCGCACGCCGTCGAAGTCACGCACGCACGTCGTTATGGCATCGCAGGCTGGTGGCGCGTCAACCAGTCAGGCGACGGCCGGGTCGATCCGCTGACCTAGCGCAGACCGCGCAGCAATTCCTCAAAGGCCTCGAACAGGTTGTCCGCCGTGACGCCGGGATCCTTGCGCGACAAGGAAAACCCCGCCCCGTTCAGGGCGTTCAGCAGCATGACCGACATCGGAACGATGCGCTCTTGGCTGATATGGCCCTGCTTCGCCAGGTAGCGCAGGCCATTGGCAACATTGTTGCGGCCCAGCCGGTCGTCGGTCTCCTGCCAGCGCTCAAGCCCCATCACGGCCCGTCCATCTGTCAGCACGATCCGCTGGTAGGCCTCAGTGGACGCCCATTTGAAATAGACCCGCGTTCCGGCAAGAAAGGCGGCATAAGGATCGGTGGGTGATATGGCTGCAGCAGCGGCGGCGCGGGTCTCTGCGTCCATTTCCAGCTGCACCGCGGTCCAGACTTCCCGGAACAGGGCTTCCTTGCTGGCAAAATGATAGAAAAGTGCACCTTTGGTCGTACCAGCCTCGTCAACGATGGCGGCAATCGACGTGTCGGTATATCCCTTTGTTTCAAACAGGTGTCGGGCCGCCGCAAGTATCGTGCGCCGGGTCTCCTCAGCCTGTTCGGGCGTGCGCTTGACCATCGGACAATTCGCCTATTGTTGCTTTATCATACCAGTGGTATGTAAAACTTACAATTGGATAGGTTTCCTCGGTGAAATTTGACCAATCACAGTTACGCAGGCTGGGTGGGGATCCGTACGCCTGCTGATGGTGGACAGAATGGCCGCTCTGGCGCCTGTTAGGCCGCCGGGGCGGCCATTTCTCTTATCGCCTGAGGAGTGTCCTTCATGATCGTGCAGAGCACATGTTTACCCAAGGAAAAGCCCGGTAACGCTTCACGAACGGGGTTTGCGTCGCTATCTTTGGTTCATGACTGATCAAGCCCCACAGCCCAAGCTCGAAATCCGGATCATTCCGGTCACGCCCCTGCAGCAGAACACGTCCATGATCTGGTCGACCGCCACGATGGAAGGTGTCTTCATCGATCCGGGCGGCGAAGTTGACCGCCTGATGGCTGCCGCCGAGCAGTTCGGCGTCAAGATCGTCGCCGTCTGGCTGACTCATGGCCACCTCGACCATGCCGGTGCCGCAACAGCCGTATCAGAGCGCACAGGCTGCCCGATCATCGGCCCGCACGAGGACGACCAGTGGCTGCTCGACGAGGTCGAAGCGCAGGGCGCCAAGTATGGCATCACAGACGGCAAGAATGTCGTGCCGACGCGCTACCTCAATGATGGCGACGAGCTGGAACTTGGTGGCACCACGTTCGGCGTCGCCCACTGCCCCGGCCACACGCCCGGGCATGTCGTGATCTATAACAAGGAGGGCGCGCTCGCCTTTGTTGGCGATGTCCTCTTCCAGGGCTCGGTCGGACGGACAGACTTTCCGCGCGGCAACCACCAGCAGCTGATCGACTCGATCACCGGCAAGCTCTGGCCGCTTGGCAATGAAATGCGCTTCGTGCCGGGCCACGGCCCGATTTCCACGTTCGGGCACGAACGCCAGTCCAATCCCTTCGTCGCCGACAGCGTCACCGGATATGATGGCACAGCCCGCGAAGAGGCAGACCTCATGAGTCAGAAACTGTCCAAACGCTGGACCTGACCGGCACATAACCGGGTTTTCTAACCGGCATGTAATAACAAACGATGGAACCGCTCCTGACGACGGGACGTTTGCACCCCGTGATCAAGATAAGGAGCACACAATGACAACATATATGAAGCTCTTCGCAGCAGGCGCGAGCGCCATTGTCCTCGCCGCTTGTACATCCAGCGGTACGACTGAAAAAAACGCCGCTTATGGCGCAGCAGCCGGCGCCGTTGCAGGTGCCGTGATCGGCAACAATGTCGGTGATGGCGATGCCCAACGCGGTGCCGTTATCGGTGGTGTGCTCGGTGGTGCAGCAGGCGCAGCCAAAGGCTGTTCGGAGTCTGAAGACTGCGACATGCCAGGTGTGAAAGACCAGGAAGACGAACGTGACGCTGACGGCGACGGTTATGCCAACGCCTATGACCGTTACCCATACGACTCGCGCCGCTGGTAGCACGCAAGTCATCGGCGACCGTACATCGCTAGGGCAAGCCCCGTATCCCGAACAGGGATACGGGGCTTTTCTTTGCGCGCAGTGCGCATGAATGGCCGCCACAATCCGCCCCGATTCCGCCCTTGAATGACCTTGGCCTGCCGGGGAACGGACCCCTTGCTAGCGCCGTTTGATCCGAAGTCCGCACATAAGCCGGACGCTGATCTGGAAGACCCTATGCCTCGCGCCAACCCGATTGTGCTTACGACCCCCCCATTGCTTGCAATGGTGCCCCAGCGCACCCCCGAGGCGGCCGTGCACGCGCGCGTCGACGCATGGGTTGATGCCTGGTCAAGCGAGGCGTGTCCGAACGACATGGAGGCCCTGCGGCCTCTACTCGGCGCGGGTCGTCTGAACATGATGAGTGATTTCGGCTCGGATATCGCCGTGAGCGACTCCTTCAACAGCTATCAGTCTGTCTGGATGCCGGTGCTGCAGGACACGTTTCGGAGCTGGCAGCTGGCCATCGCCTCTGACGTCGAGATCCGCACGTCCGCCAGCCTCGCTTCAGCAGCCTATTTCACCCTGTTTGAAGGCGAGACGCATGAAGGCACGACCATGGTCCAGCGTCAGGCCGTCTCGGCTGTCTGGGAAATGCAGAGCGGCGAGTGGCGCCTTGTGCAGGAGCACACGTCGGTTGACTCCGAAGGCCGCATGGCCTGACCAACACTCAGGGCCTGCTGCGACAACAAGCCCCCCTCTTCCCCCCTGCACGCCACGGCATCAATACGATAGCAGCCATGCACCTGTTTATCCTTGCCCTCGGGACCGACTCCCCGCTATGAGGCAGCCGTTTGCCCGGGAGAGAGAATTACCATGCCGAAGCGCACTGATATAAAATCGATCCTCGTCATCGGTGCCGGCCCGATCATCATCGGCCAGGCCTGTGAGTTCGACTATTCCGGGGTTCAGGCCGTCAAGGCGCTGAAGTCCGAGGGCTACCGGGTCATCCTGGTAAACTCGAACCCGGCGACGATCATGACCGACCCGGACCTCGCAGATGCGACCTATATCGAACCCATCACGCCCGAGATTGTCGAGAAAATCATCGAAGTCGAAAAGCCTGACGCCCTGCTGCCCACAATGGGTGGCCAGACGGCGCTGAACTGTGCGCTCGACCTTCATTACGCCGGCGTCCTCGAAAAGCATGGCGTCGAACTGATCGGTGCCAAGGCCGAAGCCATCGAGATGGCCGAAGACCGCAAGCTGTTCCGTGAGGCCATGGACCGGATCGGCCTCGAAAACCCGCGCGCCGCCATCATCGCATCGCCCGAAATTCGCGGCGAGAACAACAAGATCAAGGGCTATGACCGCCTGTCCGGCCTGAAAGCCGCGATGGACGCCCTCGAAACGGTCGGCCTGCCCGCCATCATCCGCCCCGCCTACACCCTTGGCGGCACAGGCGGCGGCATCGCCTACAATGTCGAGGAATATGAAGAAATCTGCCGCTCGGGACTCGCCGCTTCGCCGAATGCCCAGATCCTGATCGATGAAAGCCTGCTCGGCTGGAAAGAATACGAGATGGAAGTCGTCCGCGACACGGCGGACAATTGCATCATCATCTGCTCCATCGAGAACATCGATCCGATGGGTGTGCACACGGGCGACTCCATCACCGTCGCGCCTGCCCTGACACTGACCGATAAAGAATACCAGATCATGCGGAACGCCTCGATTGCGGTCCTGCGCGAGATCGGCGTCGAGACCGGGGGCTCGAACGTGCAGTTCGCCGTGAACCCAAAAGACGGCCGCCTGATTGTTATCGAGATGAACCCACGCGTCTCGCGCTCATCGGCGCTGGCCTCCAAGGCCACCGGCTTCCCGATTGCCAAGATCGCCGCCAAGCTTGCCGTGGGCTACACGCTCGACGAGCTCGACAATGATATTACCGGCGTCACACCGGCCTCGTTCGAGCCGACCATCGATTACGTGGTCACCAAGATCCCGCGTTTTGCCTTCGAGAAGTACAAGGGCGCCGATCCGGTCCTCACCACGGCCATGAAATCGGTCGGCGAAGCCATGGCCATTGGCCGCTCCTTCCAGGAAAGCCTCCAGAAAGCGCTCTGCTCGCTCGAGACAGGTCTTTGCGGCCTTGATGACCTGCCCTTCGAAACTGATGCCGCCCTGCGCCAGGCCCTCGCCCTGCCCACGCAAGACCGCCTGCGCGTCGTCGCCCAGGCTTTCCGCGAAGGCATGAGTGTCGAGGAAGTGCATGGGGTCACCTCCATCGACCCCTGGTTCCTCAACCAGATTCGGGAGATTACCGAAGTCGAGGCCAAGATCCGCGCCAACGGCCTGCCAGATGACGCCAATGACCTCATCGAGCTCAAATCCATGGGCTTTTCCGACAAGCGCCTCGGCCAGCTGGTCGACAAGACTGAAGCGTGGATACGCGGCTACCGCCACACGCTAAACGTGCGCCCTGTCTATAAGCGCATCGACACCTGCGCGGCCGAGTTCGCGGCCAAGACGCCTTACCTCTACTCCACCTACGAGCACGCCTCGTACGGTAGCGAGGCACCGGACTGCGAGGCCCTGCCCTCAACCCGCGACAAGGCCATCATCCTCGGCGGCGGTCCCAACCGGATCGGCCAGGGCATCGAGTTCGACTATTGCTGCTGCCACGCCGCCTACGCGATGGAAGACCTCGGCATCGAGTCGATCATGGTCAACTGCAACCCGGAAACCGTTTCGACCGACTATGACACGTCCGACCGCCTCTATTTCGAGCCGCTGACCGACGAGCATGTTCTCGAGATCATCCACAAGGAACAGAGCGCCGGCACGCTGAAAGGCATGATCGTCCAGTTCGGTGGCCAGACGCCGCTCAAGCTCGCCAGCACGCTGGACGCCGAGAACGTGCCGATCCTCGGCACCAGCCCCGACTCCATCGACCTCGCAGAAGACCGCGAGCGCTTTGCCGCCCTGCTCGACAAGCTGAACATCCAGCAGGCCCCCTCGCGCGTCGCCCGCAGCGTGGAAGAAGCCGAAGTGAAAGCCCACGAGATAGGCTATCCGGTCATGCTGCGCCCTTCGTTCGTGCTCGGTGGCCGTGCCATGGAAATCGCCCGTGATGACGAGGACCTGCGCAAGTTCGCCGCCGAGGCCCTTAAAGTCTCCGGCGACGCCTCCCTCTTCATCGACCGCTACCTGTCGGATGCTATCGAAGTCGACGTCGACGCCATCTGCGACGGCACGAACGTCCACGTTGCTGGCATCATGGAGCATATCGAGGAAGCCGGCGTCCATTCCGGCGACAGCGCCTGCGCCCTGCCGCCCTACACGCTGTCGGCCGAACTGCAGGCCCGCCTTGCGGAACAGACAAAAGCCCTCGCCCTTGCCCTCAAGGTGCGCGGCCTCATCAACATCCAGTTTGCGGTCAAGGGCGAGGAAATCTACGTCCTCGAAGCCAACCCGCGCGCCAGCCGCACCGTGCCCTTCGTGGCCAAGGCCGTCGGCGCACCGATTGCCGGCATCGCGGCCAAGGTCATGGCCGGCGAAGCGCTCACGAGCTTCGACCTGACCAATGCCAATCCGCGCCGCGTCGCAGTGAAAGAAGCCGTCTTCCCGTTCGCCCGTTTCCCCGGTGTCGACCCGCAGCTCGGCCCGGAAATGCGCTCGACAGGCGAAGTCATGGGCTGGGATGATGATTTTGGCATGGCCTTCCTGAAGTCCCAGCTCGGTGTCGGCGTTCGCCTGCCCGAAAGCGGCAAAGTCTTCATCTCGGTGCGGGATTCCGACAAGAAAGCGATTGCCGATGCCGCGCGCAAACTGGTCGACATGGGCTTCACATTGCTGGCGACCAGCGGCACGGCCACCTTCTTTGAAGCCCAGGGCCTGCCGGTCCAGCGCATCAACAAGGTGCTCGAAGGCCAGCCCCATATCGTTGACGCAATGATCAATGGCGACGTGCAACTGATGTTTAATACAACCGAAGGCGCCGCGTCCCTGTCCGATAGTGCATCGATCCGCCGGACGGCTGTTAACCGCAAAATCCCTTATTTCACAACACTTTCAGCCTCGATTGCCTCCGTTCAGGCCATCACGAGCCTGAAAACACGGGAAATCTCGGTGCGCGCCTTGCAATCGGTCTGAGCGGGGGCCACTTGACGGCCTACCGTTTTGCGACAAGCATTTCGCGCCAATATACAAATACAAAGGACCTGACATGGAACGCATTCCCATGACCGCTGAAGGCCATGTTGCGCTTCAGACAGAACTGAAGGCTCTGAAATCCGTTGAGCGCCCAAGCATCATTGCGGCGATCGCAGAAGCGCGCGCCCATGGCGACCTGTCGGAAAACGCCGAATATCATGCTGCCAAAGAGAAGCAGAGCTTCATCGAAGGCCGAATCAGCGAAATCGACGACAAGCTCGCCCGCGCTGACGTTATTGATGTCTCCAAATTCTCCGGCACGAAGATCCGCTTCGGCGCGACCGTCACCATTGTCGACGTCGATACCGAAGAAGAGCAGACCTACAAGATCGTCGGCGAAGACGAAGCCTCTGTGAAACTCGGCAAGATTTCCGTGACCTCGCCCATCGCCCGCGCCCTGATCGGCAAGGAGGAAGGCGACGAGGCCGAAGTCTCCGCGCCCTCCGGCGCCCGGGCCTACGAAATATCGAAGGTCGAGTACAAATAATGAGCGGGGCGGGCCCGCTCGGACCTTCAGTCTGGGCGGTGTCCGATGGCCGCGCAGGTAACGCCTCGCAGGTGCGCGCAATCCTGCAGGCGCTGGGCGAAACCCGGCGCTGGATGAAGATCGCCCATATTGATGGCGCAGCCCATCGCGCTGATCCGGTCACACTCACCCCCCGCGCGCCCTGGACATGGTTGCCCGCCGATAAATGGCCCCTGCTCCCGCACTCCATCCCCGCCGCCCAGCGCGGTGTTCTGGAGGGTCCATGGCCCACGGTCTGGATTGCTGCCGGCCGCCGGTCTGCTCCCTTCACGCGCGCCGTCCGCGAACTGTCGGGCGGCAAGACGCTGACCGTCCAGATCCTCGACCCGAATATCGACCCGTCCAATTTCGACATGCTGGTCGCGCCCAGCCATGATGGCGTTTCCGGGCCGAACGTCATCGAGACGATCGGTTCGCCGTCCTATTTCGCGCCCGACACGATCGAGGATGCCGGACAGGCCTTCGCCGACCTCGCCGACGAGCGCGCCAAGAGCGCCATTGTCATCATCGGCGGCGATTCCAAGACGCACACATTCACTGAGGCTGCCGCCGAGCGGCTCGAAGGCCAGCTGCGCCAGCTTGCAGGCCTGGGCTGGCGCCTGCGCATAACGACCTCGCGGCGCACGCCCCTGCAGATGGTCACACGTTTCCGTAACGTGGCAGACCAGACCGGCGCCCGCTTCTGGTCCGGTCCTGAAGATGGCCAGAATCCCTATATCGCCTGGCTCGCCTTCTCCGATGTCGCCATCGTCACTGAAGACAGCTCCAACATGCTGTCGGATGCGGCATGGCACGGCCTGCCGATCCATATCGCGCGCCTCGAAGGCCGCCATGACAAGTTCGACCGCCTGCACCAGAGCCTGATCGACCATGGCGCTGCCCGCTGGTTCGGCGGCACACTCGAAACCTGGACCTACAAGCCCCTGCGCGAGGCCGACCGCGTCGCCGACGCCATCGTCACCCGGCTCCTCGAACGCTACCCCCAGCCAAACATGCCCGCCAGCGGCTCCCACGTCACGCCGCCCGACTGGATGAGCTGACGTCTTCGGCGTGACGCCCCTATTCTTTGTAAATATAGATGAAGAGCAGAAGCAGAGGGACCAGAGCCGCTGCTCCAATGACAGCATAGCAAGTCAATAGAGCCCAATCGGGGAGACTGGCCGACAGGACGAGCCATGAGGCGGCCGACACAAGCACTTCGAGAACAACGCAGCCGATCACGACAAAGAGTATATTCAAAGGCTTTTTCATTCGAGAACATCTTCCTCAAACAGGCTCCCCACTGATGAAATGATCAGCGGATTGAATGAGCTAATTCGAAGTTGCGTATTGGAAGTGCGTCAAAATCGACCGTTCCTGCGCTATCGGAAACCGGGGCCGGGTTGCTCATAAGTCATGCAGACAAAACCGCGTTTGTCGGCGGCTCAGGCCCTGGGAATTGCCGTTCGGGATGTCCGTGGTCGCATTAAAATGGCCGAAATCGCCCATGATGCCGATATCGTATTCGGCATAGAAAAACATATGGGCCGCAAGGGTGGATCAGTTACTTATCCTACCCTTCCGGACTGCGTTTATACTCAGCCGCAATGCCAGCCTTCTCCCTCTTCGCCCCTATGCCGGGCCTGCCATGGTACCTCGTACCGATATGGCCGCTGATCTATCTTCGGATCCAGCGCCTCAGGGCATGGTTCAAGGCAAACGGTGGCCCCGGCTCGCAGATGCTCTGGGCCATCACAAATCATGGCCGGGTGGACGTGGTCTACCTGTCCGACGACATGTGCGGCAAGGCTGCCCATCCATGGGGTCCGATCACGCTTTCCCGCAGTTTCAACACGGCGCTGGCTGGGGCAATGCAAACCGCCGCTCCGTGTCCCGGGCATACGCCGGGGCCTCTTTCAATTGCTTTCAGGCAAACTGTCAGAGATCCCGGCCTTCGGCGGGAGTACGGATACATGGGCCCGATCCCGGACACATGACCTGGAACCAGCTCCCGAAAAACAGCCAAAAACCCGCACGCGCCTTCACAGGCGCCGCAGGCGCAGCGACCTAAGCCGCCACGACCCGCTCGTCCGCCGGGATCGCCTTCAAGATAAACCCGCCGCCCAGGATTTGCGTCCCGCCCGTCGGATCATACAGGACAGCTGCCTGACCGCGTGCCACGCCTTCTTCCGGCTCATCGAACCAGATTACGGGAATGTCGCCCTGCCAGCCGAGCCTGCCCATCACGGGCGGCCGCGTTGACCGTACACGCACCAAGACGGGCGCGCCGGCATCGGCCGCAGATTCAAGGCTCCCGGAACCGAGCCAGTTCAACTCTTCAAGCAACAGGCCGCTCGTCATCAGCGCCTCGCGCGGGCCAACAACCACACGCCGGTTCGGCGCATCGATCTTGACCACGAACAAGGGCTCGCCCACGGCCACGTTCAAGCCCCGCCGCTGGCCAATCGTATAGTGGATCACGCCCTCGTGGCTGCCGAGGACGCGTCCATCAAGGTGCACGATCTCGCCCCCGCGCCCAGATCCGGGGCGGAGTTTCTCCACGACTTTCGCGTAAGAGCCTTCCGGCACGAAACAGATATCCTGGCTGTCAGGCTTGGCCGCGACCGGCAGTTTATACTGGTCGGCCAGCTCGCGCACTTCCGTCTTCGGCAGGCCGCCGAGCGGGAAGCGGATATAGTCCAGCTGCTCGCGCGTCGTGGCGAACAGGAAGTAGGACTGGTCGCGGCTCGCGTCTGCAGCGCGGTGAAGCTCCGGCCCGGCGTCGCCATCCGTACGCAGAATATAGTGCCCGGTCGCAAGGCAATCGGCACCCAGCTCCTTCGCGGTGCGAAGCAGGTCGGAGAACTTGACGGTCTGGTTACAGCGGATGCACGGGATCGGCGTCGATCCGGCGAGATAGGTGTCGGCGAAATCTTCCATCACCTGCTCACGGAAACGGCTTTCATAATCCAGCACATAATGCGGAATGCCGATCTGGTCGGCAACGTTGCGCGCGTCATGGATATCCTGGCCCGCGCAGCAGGCGCCCTTCTTCTCGATGGCGGCGCCATGATCGTAAAGCTGCAGCGTGATGCCGATCACGTCATAGCCCTCAGCCTTCAGCATCGCCGCCACAACCGAGCTGTCGACCCCGCCCGACATGGCGGCGACAACCCGCGTATCAGCGGGGCTTTTCGCAAATCCGAGAGAGTTCACGCCGCCTGTCCAAGCTGCGGTTTTGGTATCTGTCATCTCATACTCCCACCGGGTTCAAGGCCCGGAGCAGCTTCAGGAACGCGCCATATAGCGCGGGATGGCGGGAATTGCGAGGGGTAGACTGACCTATGGCTGAGGGGCGGGCGGCGCGCAGCCAAACTGACCGTCCGCTGTAGCCTTGCCGATTGAGGCATCCATCTCAGCCACAAAATCCGGATGAAAGGCGTTTTTCATTCTTTGCCAATACTCATCACCCGAAGCTGTGCAGAGCAACCGCACCAGCGGGATCGCGGCCCCACGGGAAAACTCGCCGCGCTCGAAGACGCCGCGCTGCGAGCGGTCCCAGATATGGTAGGTCGACCAGATGTGCTCAGCGAGCAGCGCTTCAAACCGCATCTGGTCCACGTCATCCAGCGGTTCGCCCGTCAGTCCCGCATGCCAGATGCGCGCTGCGCCTTCATTGCCAGCGATGAACAGCCGGACCGCTTGCCACTGGTCCTGCGTGGCGTTGTTCTCGGCGCGCTGCAGCTGCGCGGTGTTCTGGTGAATCTGGAAGCCGAGATAGACCAGCGTTACAACAACCGCGATGGAGCTTACGATTTCAGAGACATGCGATGCAATCTCAAGCTTGCGCATGCGCGGCGCATCGTCGGCGACCTCCGACTCGATGTTCTCTGACATGTTTTCCCCTCGCCCTTAGCGTCTCACTCTGAGGGCAAAACGCGACTATGTCACCTAGAACCAGACGCGCACGCCCGCCACGAAGACCGCCCGGTCCTTATCCTCGCCTGCCGCTTCAAGGTAATCCGCCGTCCCGCCAAAGCTGCCTTTCCACTCGACGCCAACATAGGGCGCAAACTCGCGGATGATCTCATAGCGCAGGCGCAGCCCGGCACTGAGGCTGGTGAGGCCCGAGCCGGTTTCGAGTTCAGGAATATCCTGGGCAGATAGTTCTGCCTCCACGCGTGGCTGGAGAAACATGCGCTGTGTCAGGCGCAACTCATACTCCGCCTCCATTCGCGCGCTCAGCTCGCCCTCACTGCTGACGAAAGCGGCGGCATCCACTTCGAACCAGTAGGGCGCGAGGCCCTGAATGCCGAGCACGGCATGCGTTCGGCCCTTCGGCTCAAGATCGTAGCGCACGCCGCCCTGAAAGTTGAAATAGGGTGAGATCGCATGCGACCAGAGTGCCTGAACCTCGGCCTCCTCAAGTTCGTCAGTCTCCAGCGAATAGTCGCCTTCGCTCTTGATCCAGAGCTTGTCCACATCGCCGCCATACCAGGCATTGCCGTCCCAGACGAGCGTGTCGCCTTCGTCTGACGACTGCACTTCCAGCCGATCCGCCATCACGTAAAACTGACGCGTATCGCCATGATGAGCCAAGACATGATGGCGCGCAGCCGCCATCTCATCGGAGTCAAAATAGGCATCCGCCATCGACCAGGGCGGCGAGGACGCTTCAGCCAAGGCAGGCGCTGCAACGGAAAGAGCCATCAGAAAAATCGCGACTGAACGGATCATCGCTTCATCTCCTCATGTTTCATGCCTTCGTGTCCCATCTTGGAATGGTCCACCGGCGCAGGGGCCATGGCCGAGTGATCCACCATCCCGTGTCCCTGGTGATCCTCCATCGGCATCGCCTCTGCGGGCAGGATCGATACGACCTGCATCATGCCAGCCGCCATGTGGTAAAGCAGGTGGCAGTGGAAAGCCCAGTCGCCGACATGCTCGGCAGTGATATCCACAGAGACCTTGTCCGCAGGTTTCACGATCACGGTATGCTTGCGCGGTAGGCGGCCACTGGTTTCAGCGCCGGGAATGACGAGGTCGAAGAACATGCCATGCAGGTGGATCGGATGCGGCATCATCGTGTCATTGATCAGGGTCAGCCGCACGCGCTCGCCTTCATGAAACTGGATGGCCTTTGTCACCTCGGAGAACTTCACGCCGTCGAACGACCACATGTAGCGTTCCATATTGCTTGTGAGATGGATGACAATTTCACGGCCTGGCGCGCGGGTATCCGGGTTCGGCTCAAGGCTGCGCAACTGACTATAGGTGAGTGTCCGGTGGCCGACATCATTGAGGCCGATACCGGGCTCGTCTAGCCGGCTCATCGGCATGGCCGCAATATTGGCCACACCGGGGCCCTTTTCGATATCTGCTTCGATCGACACCATCTGAACAGCAGGGCCTTTCGGATCAGGCATCATGTGGCCCATCGCGGCATGGTCCATCTTGCTGTGGTCCATTGTGGAATGGTCCTTCGGCATGGCCATGTCGTGATCCATGCCCTTCATGGAATGGTCCATCGCTTCGGGCGCATCGGCTCCCATCTCCATCGACCCGTGGCCCATGGCCGCGTGGTCCATGCCCATGTCCTTCATCGAGAGCGTCGGCACAGGGCGGAGCTGAGGCGCCTCTGCGCGCATGCCCGGCTTGGGCCCCAGAGTCGCCACCGCCTGCCCCGACCGGTCAATCGACTCGGCGACGAACGCAAAGGCCTCCGCCGCCTGCGGCGTCACGATGACATCGTAAGTCTCGGCCACGCCTATCTGGAACTCGTCCACTTCAAGCGGCTGAACATGCTGGCCATCAGCCTGCACAATTGTCATCGGCAGGCCCGGCATCCGCACATTGAACAGGGTCATGGCCGAGCCATTGATGATCCGGAGGCGCACGCGCTCACCCGGATTGAACACCATGTTGAAATTGTCTGCCGTCGAGCGGCCATTGATCAGATAGGTATAGGTCGGCGCGCCAACATCTGCCAGATCGCGCGGCGACATGCGCATCGCGCCCCACATGGCCCGGTCATCAACCGCGTCGCCTAGGCCATCCGTCGATGCGTCACGCAGGAAATCACCCACCGTGCGCTGCTGGAAATTCTGGCTGTCGGAATGTTTCTTCAGTTTGGCAAACAGGCGTTCCGGCGCGCCATAGGTCCAGTCGCTCAGAACGAGCACGTATTCGCGGTCATAGGCGACGGGATCTGCGCCCTTGGGGTCAACAATGAGGGGGCCATAATGGCCGCTCTGCTCCTGCAGGCCGGAATGCGAATGGTACCAATAGGTCCCGTTCTGCGGCACAGCATACTTATAGCTGAAAGTCTCGCCCGGCCGGATGCCCGGAAAGGATACGCCAGGCACACCATCCATCTGGAAAGGGACCAGAAGGCCGTGCCAGTGGATCGATGTGTCCACATCCAGCGTGTTGGTGACATTGAGCGTAATGTCGTCGCCCTCACGAAACCGCAGCAAGGGACCCGGCACGGAACCATTGACTCCGGTCGCTTCCGTCGCGCGACCATCGATGCGGACAGGGAACTTGCCGACCGTCAGGTCGAACTTGTTGCCTTGCAGCATGGGTATACCGAAATTGCCTTCCCCGGACGTACGCGCCCAGGCGGGGACCGCAACGGCCCCAGCGGCAATTCCGCCAGCAGTGTATTGAAGAAATCGGCGTCGATTGAACATGGGCAGTCTCGCACGGTCAGGAATGGATTCTCCATCCTACATAGCGCGATTACCTGTCATCGACAAACATACCCCACAGGGGTATTTGGTCACATATGCTTGATCAGTGCCCGCCACCGAAAACACCGGTGCGGACATTGTAGTCCACCGCCAGCGCGTAATCGGGATCATCATCCGCATCGATCATCAACTGCCCTGCCCGTTTCAGCAGTTTGTGGCAGTCATGGCTGAGGTGGCGCAAACGCAGGGTCTTGCCTTCCGCTTCATACCGCGCCGCGAGGTCCTCAATGGCCTGCAGGGCAGACTGATCGACGACGCGGCTGCGCCGGAAGTCGACGATCACGACATCCGGGTCTGTCGCAGGATGGAAGAGGTCAGCGAAGCTGTCTGTCGAGCCGAAGAAGAGTGGGCCTTCAATCTCGTAGACATGCGCGCCGGGCGTGCGGACACTGTCGCGCTCGATGACATGGATGCGCCGCGCATTGTTCCAGGCATAGGCGAGCGCCGAGACGATCACGCCGACCACGACAGCCGTTGCGAGATCATAAGCAACGGTCACGCCGGTCACGAGCACGATGACAAAGGCATCCATCAGCGGGATGCGCGTCATGATCCTGAGGCTCTGCCAGGCGAACGTGCCGATCACGACCATGAACATCACGCCCACCAGAGCGGCGAGCGGAATGCGCTCGATCAGGCTTGAGCCAAAGAGGATGAAAGCCAGCAGGCAGAGCGACGCGGTAACACCCGACAGGCGCGTCCGGCCGCCAGACTTCACGTTGATCATCGACTGGCCAATCATCGCGCAGCCGCCCATGCCGCCAAAGAAGCCGGTAACGACATTGGCCGTGCCCTGCGCCAGGCATTCCTGCGAGGCGCCGCCACGCTTGCCGGTAATCTCACCAACGAGGTTCAGTGTCAGCAGGCTTTCGATCAGGCCGATAGCGGCGAGGATAAGCGCATAGGGGAAGATGATCTCCAGCGTTTCCAGAGTCAGCGGGACCGTCGGAATGGCAAACGGCGGCAGGCCGCCCTTCACAGAGGCGAGGTCACCGACGCTTGGCACATTGAGGCCAAAGCCGATGACGATGCCCGCGACGATACCGATACCCGCAAGCGGCGCCGGGATGATTTTCGTCACCTTCGGCATGCCCCAGATTATCGCCATCGTCAGCGCCGTCAGGCCCAGCATCAGGATCAGCGGCCCGCCGCTCATCCATTCGCCACCGGCAAAGCCGTGGCCCCCGCCGACAGACGTCCCCGGCACCTTGAACTGGCCGAGCTGGGCCAGGAAGATCACGATGGCCAGCCCGTTGACGAAGCCGAGCATGACCGGATGCGGCACAAGGCGCATGAACTTGCCAAGCTTGAAGATGCCCGCCAGCAATTGCAGCACACCCATCAGCACAACGGTCGCGAACAGGTATTGCGCGCCCATGTCGCCGACGCGCGGGTCATGTACCAGCCCGACCATGACCACAGCCAGCGCGCCGGTTGCACCCGAAATCATACCGGGGCGTCCGCCGAACAGAGCCGTAATCAAGCCAACGATAAAGGCTGCATAGAGGCCGACCAGCGGCCCGACACCTGCCACAAAAGCAAAGGCCACAGCTTCGGGCACAAGGGCCAGCGCGACCGTCAGGCCGGCGAGGAGCTCGGTCTTCACGCGCATGGGCGTCATGGCCGACAGGCCATTGCCAGCCCAGTCAGCACGCGAGATGCGATCGGCAAACGCCGCGAATGTCGATTTCACCATGTCTGGAGCCTGCTTGTGTGAGTCAGCGGTAAGGAGGTGTGCCCCTCATACAGCCATCATGCTGCAATGCAACTTTGCCGCTGACGCCTGTCAGGCCGCCGAGGCTGCCGCGTTTGCCGTTCCAGCGGCCACCCAGGCCCCCCGGAAGTCCCTTGCAGGTTCCAGCTTCTCGGTCAGCCCGATCAGGCCTTCGCCCTGCCCCAGCAGGATCAGACCGCCCGGCATGAGCTGGCTGGCCAGATTGTCGACGACGGAAACACGCGCCGAACGCGCCATGCCCGACAGGACATTGCGGCAGATGATGACATCGAACTTGCCAAGCCCGGCCGCGCTTTCCAGCAGATTGTGCTGACGAAAGCTGACATGGCCCCTGAGGGCTTCGCTGGCTTCCCACTGCCCGGTCTCAAGGCGCGTGAAGTGCTTGGTCAGGCGGTGGATCGAGAGGCCCTTCTGGATGTCATAGTGGCCATAACGGGCCACACGAGCCTTCTCAGTCGATACTTTGCAGATATCGGTCGACAGGATCTCGACCTTGGCGCCGCGCAAGGCCGCTGGCAGCTCGTCTTCGAGCAGGATGGAGAGCGAATAGGCTTCCTGTCCGGTTGACCCGCCCGCAAACCAGATTTTCAGGCGGCCGGTGTTCGAGGCTTTCAGGCGTGCCGGCAGAACGTCTTCCAGCACGCGCTGGAGCGTCTCACGTTCGCGGAAGAAGCGCGTATCCTTGGAGACAAGGGCGGCGGCAATCTCGGCAATGAAAGCAGGATTGGCGCGCGACTTCACGCAATGGACAAGGTCTTCCATTGACCCAAAGCCCTCGCGGCGCGCGATGGGCGCGAGGCGGGCCTCGATCAGATAGGCCTTGGATTTAGGAATCGACGTGCCAGCACCCTTCAGGGCCAGATCCGCCAATTCGTTAAATACCTCGTCCTGCATATCCCGCTCCGCAACCGGGTTCTTCTAACCCTTAATCGTTACCAATATCGGCACTTTTATTAAGAAATTCTTCAGATAAGACCGACTTCTGCAAATTTGCTTTCAAGAATATCAGCGTCGAACGGCTTCATGATGAACTCGTCAGCGCCCGACCGGATCGCCTCGTTTATATGCTCGGCATCATTCTCGATCGAGCAGAATACGACGAGCGGTTTCTTGCCGCCATCCTCACGGCGCAGGGCCCGCAGGAAATCCAGACCGTTCATGACAGGCATGTTCCAGTCGAGCAGGATCGCGTCCGGCATGCTCTCGCGGCACGCCCTCAGCGCCTCAGCGCCATCGCCGGCCTCCCTGACATCAAATTTCAGGTCCTGGATGATGCGCGCTGCAACTTTCCGAACGACACGCGAATCGTCAACGATCAGGCAGGTTTTCATGGTCTGTCTCCCAAAGCAGACGATCTCGTCAGGTTAACAGGTGCCGCATGAGCGTTAAGAAATCGCTGCGGACGGCTGAGAAACCCGGAGATGCTGTCTTCAACCTTCCGCGCGAATCTGTGTGGCCATGATGATGGCGACATCCTCGCCCTGCTTGGCCGTGATCTCGCCCTCAAGGCTGTCGCAGATCATCTTGGCGAACAGGGGCTGGATATTGTCGGGCTTCCAGCCATCCTCTGGCTCAATGCCCTGTACAGATCGGGCGGCCTCATCCTTCAGCTTCACCCGCTCGCCACGGCTGGAAACGGTCATCGTCATGCCGGCAGCCTCATTGCGAACCCGGGCCTGGATCACGCCGCCGCGTGGCAATGTGTCGATGGCCATCATGATAAGGTTCATCAGCAGGCGCGCATGCGAATAGCTGAGGTGATCGGTTGCGATATCCCACTCGATGCTGGGCTTGAGGCCCTGCAGGAAGTTCTCGGTGATCTTCTTGAAGTCATGCATGTCGGCCGTGCCGGCCTGCAGGCCAAGCGAACCATAGGCGTAGCGCAGGAACTGGATCGTGGACGCCGCCTTGCGGGCACTGCTGCGCAGCAGTTCCTCGAATTGCTCGTCCATTTCGGAATCGCCCGGTTCATCCAGCATCTCGAGCGCGCTCGTTACACCTGAGACGGGAGACACGAGGTCATGGCAGATACGCGACGCGATGAAGGCTGAAAGCCGTGCAGGATCGATCATGGAAGGTCCAGCCCGTTGTTTGATGCGAATTTGCACAAAATCGAGTGAGCCGCGCCCTGTGTCAATCAACAGGGCGTGAAAGTCTTGCAACAGGCTGCATCAATCCTCGGGCGCGTCCGGTCGGTCGATGTCGTCATAACCGTGCTTGGCGCTGTGGAAAGACAGCATGAACAGGCCTGCAGAGAGGGCCAGCGTGAACACACCGCCAGCAATATAAGCGCCCCAGCCAAGGCCGGTCACTTCAACGCCCATGCCCTGCCAGAAGAAGGTCAGCCCCCACAGCACGGCTGCGAGGGCTGCAAAGGCAATAACAAGAACCAGGACCAGCTTGCGGGACATGGGTTTTCTCCTGTCCCGACGCCGGGCAATGGCTGCGCTATTTCTGTTTCCAGGCGCCGGATTCGTCCATGTAGTACTGGCCAGCCCCTGTCTTGGCGATCTGCTTTTCACCGGTCACACGCGCCACTTGGGCCACGGTTGTACCCGTCTGCTTCGACAACTGCTCATAAAGGGCGCGACGCTTGTTGTTGATTTCCTGAACCTTGCGAACCACAGCCGCGTCGGCCGAGCCAACCACGCCCAGATAGCCATCAATGCGCTCGCCGACCTGGCCAGCAGAAATGGCGGCTTCAAGCTGCGGGTCACCCGCGTGAGCCGCAGGCGCACTGACAATGGCCAGCGAGGCGATGCTCAATGCGATAAAGAGATTCTTGATCATGTTCATGACTATATCCTTCCGTCGCTATTCGGGAAACAGATCAGGGTTGTTGGAGATCAGGTCTTCGACTTCCTTGTCGAGCTTGATGCGCACTTCCTGATCGATCTTGACGTTGAGATTGATGGTAATCGGCTTGTCGGATGGTTCGATGCGGATCGTCGGCGTGCATGCCGACGCAAGTGCCACGCAACCAACCAGAAAAACGGCTTTAGGCGGGGTCATCAGAAGGGGACTCCTTTCATTAATGCGAGAACATGACACGGTTCGGCTTAACGTCAATCGATCAGACCGTTGCCTGTCATTCAGTTTCAGTGCCCTGCTTGGGTTTGGCCAGATCGACAATGATATCCACGAACTTGTCCTGCTGGGTCGCGTAGGAACTGCTTCTCACGAGCTCTCCGAGCTGTGAGTCCAGTGTGAGATTGAACTCAAACGCCTGCCCCTTTGGCATGGTCAGATTTTTCCCGAATGCCAGCGGTCGGGTATTCTTTCCCAACAGATGAACACTGGCCACGGTGCGGTCCATCAAGTTGCCGGTGAGACCCACCTCGAGAACAGAGAATTGCAGGTCTTTCAGGGCATCAAAGGCGAGTTTCGCATTCGGGTCGCTTTCAGCAGCAGAATCCACAGCATCGCCCGTGTAGGAAATGCGACCGCCTTTGGCATCGGCTGCAAGCCGCGCATCCCGCACCTGGACCTCATTATCAATGAAATCGACCGGGAACCGGCCGCTGACCGTGCCGGTCGCCTGGACGTCAGGAAGCTTGAGAACAGAGACAAGCTCGCTCAACTCGATGGATTCCGCCGTCACTTCCACGCGCTGATTGTCGCCGCCAAGTGTCCATTCGAGCGGCGAAAGCGCCACACGCCCGCCCGCAAAGGGGAAGTAGGCTTTCTCGATACCGATGATCTTGCCGTCAATCAGATGGAACTCGATATGCCCATCGGCCAGCGGTACACCGATGTTCATCAAGCCAACCGTGACGACCTGCCCCTTGTCGGTTGTCAGGGCGAGAAGGTCACTGAACCGGATATGACCCTCAACGCCCGTGACACGTCCTAGGCGGGTTGTCTGGAAGCCGAAATTACTGACCGTAACTTCGCCTGTGCCCGAAAGCTTCCCTGAATCGATATCGATATCCGCCAGTGCCGACATGTCACCTTCCGCAAAGGTGAAAACACCACGCAGGCGTTCCGACAACATGACCGGCTGCAGGCCACCGGTCCGGAATTCCAGTGGCCGCGACCGGATTGCAGCTGTGCCATTCAGCTTGATGATATCAAGGTTCACGGTCGTATCCGCCACCGTGACACCACCCGCCTTAAGGCGCAGCGGACCGGTCATCAGAAGCTGGCCGTCGGTGAGCGTGGCGCTCAGGTCGGAGATCAGCGGCTGATAAAGCGGATCGTCCCGATAGTCCTTGATCAACACGGCATTGGCCTTCAACGCTCCGGACAGGCCGCCTTTGCCGCTGCTGCCATCAAAGGAGAAGCTGTCAGCCGAGACATTGGCGGGAACAAGCGTGCCGTCAAAAAGCGTCGCGCCCAGACGCGCCGAAAGCCGGGGCGAGCCCTTCCCGGTCGCGACCCCCATGCGTACGTCATCGCCGCTTATCGTCAGCGTACGGTCACCAATTGTGAGGGGCAGGTCGAGCTTGTCCGCCAGGATGGTCATCGCCAGACCGTCCTTTGCCGACCAGTCGACCGTGGCACTGGAAAGCCCCAGCGTTCCTGATGTCGACCCTGTCGTGAAGGGAATCGTCACATTTCCGAGAGTCACAGCGCCTGCCGGATTTGCCTTGTCCTCGCGGATGAAACCATTGCCCTGCGGGCAGATATCAAGACTGATCGGATCGGCCGTGATGCTGCCGAACACGAAGCCCCTGGTCGAAGCCTTGATGCACTTCGCGCCCTCCGGCGTGACCTGCCAGCCTTTTTCACCACGCGTAACGCGCACGCCGCCATTGATATCGGTGCTCTTGAGATCAACACCGGAAATCCGCCCGGCAAGCGACATGCGCCCATTTGTATGCAGATCAAATGTATCTGTTGCGCTCGACAGGCTGAATATCGACAGCTCGGCGGACACGGTCTTGCCGGCCGCTGCCCATGGCTTGAGCGTAAGATCATGCGCCTTGATGGCAAAACCTGCTGGGCCTTCCTGCAGTTCATCAAGGCCCAACTGTATCGTCGGAGCCCCGCCGCCAGTCAGACTTATACCCCCGCTCACAGACACTTCCTGCCCACGAACGGACAGCCAGGGACCATCGGCGCCAGGCACGACGGACAGCCGCATCCCGGACTTTGCATTCAGAACCGTCTCGCCGCGACTGGACAGCGACACGAGATCGGCGCGTCGCCCGAGGCTGAAATTCATGGTCAAGTCAAAATCTTTCAGTGCACGGTCAATGTCGCCACGCAGTGCGGCGCCATGATCAGACAGGACACCAGGCAAGGTGACCGGCTTGGTGACCCTGCTGCGCATGTCGGGCGAAAGCTGCGCCGCTTGCGTCGTGACGCTGCCGGTGTAGAGCAGTGCGCTCTCCGCCGAACGGCTGAGCACGCCGCTCGCTGACAGGCTCGCAGCTTTGCCCTGAGGCGAGACCACATTTCTGGCTTCAAGCGCCACGGGCCCGCCAATATTGCCGCTCTCGCCCTTCAGGTCTGCTTCGAGGTTCAGAGACTCAGCGCCATAACCCTTCTGACTGACTGCCTCGGCTTGCAGCGTGAAGCTCGTTCGGGTCAGCGCGGCCACCCCGTCCGCCACGGAGAGATTTGGAAGCTCCGTGAAAGCCGCCAGACCTGTCGTGCGTGCGGCGCGAAGCTCGCCACCGGGAAAGACAGCCTCGGCAACAGAGCCTGTCCAGTTGACCTGCATCGGGCCGTCTCCGACATCGGCCGCATCGATGCTTACCTCGACCAGCCCATCTCTTACGGAAATGCCTTTGAGCGCCGCCTTCTCCAGAACGACATTCGCTCCACCCGAAATCCGGCCGTTTTCAGCTGCCAGCGAAACAATTCCCTCAGACCACTGAAATTCGGAATCCGCCGTTTGAAGCGATGCTGGATCAAGCACGAGGTCAATCTTGCCGTTTTGTGGAAGTGTTCCACTTATGGACAACGATGCTGACAGCTCACCGGCATCAGTCTGGAGAAAGACACGACCCTCCGTAATGTCGATTGCCGGGAGCTTGAACTCACCGCCATCATTTCCACCGGATGTGCCCGCAAGTTTTTCAAGACCGTAGAATTTGACGCCCTTGTCGTTCAACATGCCGCGGACAATTGGCTTGTCGATCGCGACGCCTGTGAGTGTAGGCTTAAAGAGACCCGGCCAGCTCAGGCGCGCGCTGACTTCCTGCGCCTCAAGTGGAACGTCGTCTCCGGCGCTGACCTTCAGCGCGCGGATAGTCGCTCCACCGAATCCAAGCTGCGTGAATTTCGCTTCACACACGAGATTTCGTGTAGCGCACCAATCTGCCAGCACACGCTCGGCCACCGCTTTGCGCATTAACCAGCCGGTCGCGAGCAGGCCCACCAGAACGACAACGACAATCAAAGCCGCCCAACGCACCCACCGGACAGCTTCAATCGGCGATTCATCGACCGATTTGCCTACATTTTTGTCATCTTGTGTATTCACTGCGACATCCGGCTTGCATCTTGCTAGTCCTGAAACCTAAAGTCCTAATAAGGCAAGAAGGCCAAATTTAGCGTGTTCTGGATTCTTTAACACGCAAATGACAGAATGGATGCTTGTTCAACTGCACCTGCTGTTTTGGGGGTGGTCGAGCTCGAAAGAAACGGGACGTTACGCGTGCAACAAAACACGGAAACTGAACCGCTGAAAGTACCGCACGCCAAGCGGAACTTATCGCAGGGACTGAAAAGTCTCGCTGTCCTGTTCGTGCTGGGGTCTGCCTCGGCTATTGCAGGGCTCGTCATGGTCGACTCTTCCGGCCAGCCGACGCATGGCACCGCGGATGCCGCTACACCGCTGCCACTCGCTGTCACACTGCTCAGCGCACGCGACCTGACCGAACCGACAATTCTCGAGCACGAAACGGGCACATTGAAATCGCGCGAGACGCTGACCGATCTGGTTGTCAGCCTTGGCGCCAGCCATCAGGACGCGAATAGCGCGCTGCAGACACTCTACTCCGGCGACCTTCTGGATGCCCGCCGCCTGCGTCCCGGCCTCAAGGCTGAAACTTATCTCGACGGCGACCGGCTGACGGCTCTTTCGATCCGCGCCGATACCGATCGCAGCCTGCTCATCACGCGTGACCAGGATGGCGCGTGGGAAGCAACCACCCTCAATGCCCGCCTGACACCTAGCTACAAACGTATCGCCGCCTCCATCGACACATCGATCTATGAGACAGCCCGCAGCCTCGGAGCCGGTGACCAGCAGGTCGTCGATTTCGCCGATGCCTTTGCCTATGATGTGGACTTCCAGCGCGAAATCCATCCCGGCGACAAATTCGAGATCGTCTACGAAACCTATGTGGACGAACGCGGAAATCCCGTGAAGTCAGGCAATGTGCTCTTTGCTTCGCTGAATGGTCAGGCTCTCAGCCGCGACTTTTATCGCTTCACGCCCAGCGACGACCAGGCGCCGGATTATTACGATAGCAAGGGCGAAAGCGCGACCAAGTTCCTGATGAAGACGCCCATCAATGGCGCGCGTCTCTCATCCTCGTTCGGCACGCGACGTCACCCGATCTCGGGTTATACGCGCCTCCACAAGGGCACGGATTTCGCCGCGCCAAGCGGAACACCCGTATTTGCGGCAGGCAATGGCGTGGTTGTTCGCGCCAACCGCTACGGCACTTACGGAAATTTCGTGAAAATCAAGCACGCCAACGGCTATGAAACGGCCTATGCTCACCTCTCGCGCTTCGGCAAAGGCATCAAGGCAGGCACGCGGGTGCGTCAGGGCGACACCATCGCCTATGTCGGCTCCACCGGCGCCTCGACCGGCCCTCACCTCCACTATGAGGTCTACATCAAGGGCACGCCCGTCAACGCCATGGCGCTCAAGCTCCCCACGGGCCGGAAACTGGCTGAAACACCCGCCATTCTTGCAGAATTTGCAGAGAAGAAGGCCGAGATAGACCATATCCGGGCTGAAGGCGGCGCAGAATTCAACCAGGCGCTGCTGGTATCTGCCACCACCCACCAGCCCTGATTTCCCTCTGAGTCTCAGTTCGATATCCGAAAAACGCCGCGCATGGCGTATTTCTTGCTTTTTGTGCCCTGAAACACTCCGCGCGGCCTCGATTTGGCCCGTCAGGGACATCAGGCATGAAACAGCAACCACAAAGACCGGCGCGTGTAGACCGGTCACTTCGCCCACATCACGCGGCCGAACGCACAGTCGTCGCGCTTATTGTGCTGGGCATGCTGACGCTCTTCATATTCGTTCGCCCGCAACAGCCAGCGAACATGACCGGCGCAGAAGCCGCACAGGCGATACTCGATTTTCGCGATAACATGCCTGATGCATCGACCGCCGAGCGTATCGGACAGGTCACGAGCGGCGCCGCCGCCGCTGACGTGCTTGAAGTGCTTGGCGCCAATGCAACAGATGCCGCCGCTGCCGTCGCCGCCCTTCGCCAAACGGGTCTGGTCGACCGCAAGCGCATGCGCCCGGGCACGGCTCTGACCGCCTATTTCGACGAAAGCAGAATGGAAGGCGAGACGAGCCGCCTGATTGCCGTATCAATCAAGCCAAATGCCAAGAATACGTTGCTCGCAACGCGCCAGGCCGATGACAGCTTTTTCGTCAGCGTGCTTACTGCGCGCCTTGTCACTTCGCACAGGCGCGCAGCCGGTGTGATCGACACCGATCTGCAGACCGCCCTCGTTGCCGCTGGTGGCACGCCCGCACATGCGGCGAGCTTTGCGGCGCTGTTTCCCGATGATGCCAGCCTCGCAGAAGAAGGGCAGAGGGGAGAGCGCTTTGATACCGTGTTCGAGGTCGCTGAAGACGAGCGGGGAAACTTCATCGAGAACGGCGAACTGGTGTTTGCCGCCTTCAATGGTATCACCAGCCGCGGCAGCTGGTACCGCTACACACCCGGCGACACGGGCCGAACTGAGTTCTTCGATGCCAATGGCGTGGCCGCGCAGCCCTTCCTGACGCGTTTCCCGATTGGACGCGCGCCGATCAATTCAGGCTTTGGCCAACGGTATCATCCGCTGACCGGCCAGCTGCACCTGCACACCGGCATCGACTTTCGCGCGCCTGCCGGCACGCCCATACAAGTCGCCGGTGACGGCACAATCGCGTTCATGGGCTTCAGCGAAGGTTATGGTCGTCATATCCGGGTGCGCCACAAGCGTGGCTATGAAACGCTCTATGCGCACATGTCCAGCTTTGCCGGCCTGGCCAAAGGCGAAGCCGTGAACACAGGCGACGTCATCGGCTATGTTGGCGATTCCGGTTCAGCAACAGGCGAGCACCTGCACTTCGAAATCCGGCGAGACGGCCGATGGGTCAACCCGATGACCCTTGAATTACCATCAGGCAGAAATCTCGCTTCAGACCCAGCCGAGCTCGCCGCATTCATGAAACAGAAGGCCGAAATCGACGCCCTCAGAGGAGCGACCACAGCGACTGAAGTCGCTACGGCTGTGACTGTACTGCCCGTCATCCAGCCAAACAGTCCGTAGAAAAATGACCGCCGAATCTGCCAAGCAGAGACAGCGGTCATCATAGTAAGCAACCCATCAGTTCAGGACGGCACGTCCCTTGGCGAAGTCATTCGGCACGCCATTGATCGAGAGCATATCGCCCTCAACGCCGACATGGATAGTCTCGCCATCGGCAATGCGCCCCTCAAGTAGCAGCCGCGCCAGCGGGTCCTGCAGTTCTTTCTGGATGACACGCTTCAATGGCCGGGCCCCGTACACAGGATCGTAGCCACGCGCGGCCAGCCAGTTGCGGGCATCAAGGCTGAGGTCGAGCTTCATCTTGCGCGCAGACAGCAGCTTTTCGAGATGAACCATCTGAATGTCGACGATGTGGTCGATCTCGCCGCGGCCGAGCCGTTTGAAGAAGACGATCTCATCGATACGGTTTATGAATTCCGGCCGGAAATGCATCCGGATGGCACCCATCACGCTTTCGCGCACTTCCTCTGACAACTCGCCTTCAGCGCCGCTGGCCAGAGCATCCGAGCCAAGGTTCGACGTCATGATGATGATCGTGTTCTTGAAGTCCACGGTGCGGCCCTGGCCATCGGTCAGGCGGCCGTCATCCAGCACCTGCAACAGCGTGTTGAAGAGGTCCGGGTGGGCCTTCTCGACTTCATCAAACAGGATGACCTGATAAGGACGCCGGCGAACAGCTTCCGTCAGTGCGCCGCCCTCATCATAACCAACATAGCCCGGAGGCGCGCCGATAAGACGGGCCACCGAATGTTTCTCGGAATACTCGGACATGTCCAGACGCAGGATCGCCGTGTCATCATCAAACATGAACTCGGCGAGCGCCTTGGTCAGCTCGGTCTTGCCGACACCCGTTGGCCCGACAAAGAGGAACGACCCGATTGGTCGGTTAGGATCCTGCAGGCCGGCACGGGCGCGGCGCACCGCATTCGATACAGCCTCAAGGGCGGCGTCCTGGCCCACCACGCGGCGCCGTAGCGCATCCTCCATCTGGAGCAGCTTCTCGCGTTCGCCTTCCATCATCTTGTCGACGGGTATGCCCGTCCACTTGGAAACGACCCCCGCAATATGCTCAGGGCGGACGACTTCCGACACGAGGCCGTCTTCGTCATCCTCAGCGCCTTCGACATCCTTGATCTGTTTTTCAAGTGCAGGAATGGTCGAGAACTTCAGCTCCGAGGCACGCGTCAGGTCACCCGTACGCTGGGCTTCCGCCATGTCGGCATAGGCGCGGTCGAGCAGGTCCTTGGCGTTAGCGGTACCCTTCAGCTTGTTCTTCTCGGCCGACCAGGCGGACGTCAGCTCGTCAGACTTGGCCTGCAGATCAGCAATATCGCCTTCGATTGATTTCAGACGGTCAATCGATGCGGTATCCTTCTCCTTTTTTAGCGCTTCGGCTTCGATCTTCAGCTGCAAGAGGCGACGATCAATCTCGTCCAGCTCTTCCGGCTTCGAGTCGACCTGCATGCGCAGGCGCGAAGCGGCTTCATCCATCAGGTCGATTGCCTTGTCCGGCAGAAAGCGGTCCGTGATGTAACGGTTGGACAGCGTTGCGGCCGCCACAATAGCGGCGTCCGAGACCCGCACGCCATGGTGTGCTTCATAACGTGCTTTCAGCCCACGGAGAATGGAGATCGTGTCATCGACCGAGGGCTCGTCGACAAAGACCGCCATGAATCGCCGGGCGAGCGCCGGATCGCCTTCCACATACTTGCGATACTCATCCAGCGTGGTTGCACCGATACAATGCAGTTCGCCGCGCGCGAGCGCCGGCTTCAACAGGTTCGAAGCATCCATTGCACCATCGGATTTGCCTGCGCCGACAAGCGTGTGCATCTCGTCAATGAACAGGATCACGCCGCCAGCCGCTTGTTGAACTTCGTTCAGCACGGCTTTCAGGCGCTCTTCAAATTCACCGCGGAATTTGGCACCGGCAATCAGCGCGCCCATGTCGAGCGCAAGCAACCGCTTGCCCTTCAGGCTTTCCGGCACATCTCCATTGATGATGCGCAGCGCGAGGCCTTCGGCAATCGCCGTCTTGCCTACGCCAGGCTCGCCGATAAGAACCGGGTTATTCTTTGATCGACGGGAGAGGACCTGCATTGTACGGCGTATTTCCTCGTCACGCCCGATAACCGGATCGAGCTTGCCGTCGCGCGCATCCTTGGTCAGGTCGCGCGCATATTTCTTGAGCGCTTCATAGCCTTCTTCCGCATTGGCACTATCAGCCGTCCGGCCCTGTCGCAGTTGCGAAATGGCCGCCTCCATGGATTGTGCCGTGACACCGGAGCTTCGCAAGGCATCAGCGGCGGGATCACTCGGCAAACCTGCGATGGCCAGCAAAAGACGTTCGGTCGTCACAAAGGAATCGCCAGCCTTTTTTGCGCTGGCTTCCGCATCCTGAAACAGTTTCGCCGATGCCTGCTCAAGCCGGAGCCCGTTATTGGCGCCAGTCACTTTAGGCAATTTGTTCAATGCCGCATCAACGCCCTGAACAACAAGCTCTGGGCGACCACCCGCCGCACGGATAAGGTTCACGACCAACTGGTCCCGGTCCTCAAGCATGGCTTTGAGTATATGAGCTGGGGTCAGCGTCTGGTGCCCGGTCGCCAGGGCTGCAGTCTGAGCGCCCTGAACAATCGCACGGGCGCGTTCGGTATACTGGTCAATATTCATTTTTATCCCCTTCCAAAGGCAGATTCGTTTTGGTCGCGGCCCCGCTCAGCGGCGGCCTGCTGTGTTGAATCGAATTTGGGGAGTGATGCCGGGCCATACAAGACGCGCGATATGCGACACGATCAATCGCGTCTCAGGATATATTCCAGGTCAATTTGTTCGCCGACAGGGAAGTCGTATTCCCCAACCTTGTAAAACCCATAGCGTGCATAGAATCGCTGAGCGCCCTCATTGCCAGACCAGACGCCAAGAAAAAGAGGCGGCCGCCCGGAGGTATCCACCCACTCCAGAACCTGTGACATCAGCGCGCTGCCTATACCGGCGGATAGCGTCCCCGGACGCACGTAAAGCCGATGCAATTGCAGAGAGTCTTCCGGAAGGGGAGTCACGGGCAGTTCGCAGGCACCGGCCTGGGCATAGCCAACCAGACGACCATCAGGCGCCTCGGCCACCCATATCGGGCGATCAGGCTGACCAATCTGACGCTTCCAGATTTCCAGGGCGTAATTATCGGCAAGAAAGGCGTTCAGGTCGGCCGGGCGGTAAAGCGCGCCGAAAGCTGCCACAAAGGAAGAGATTCCGAGATCCCTGAGGACCTCGGCGTCTCCGGGTGTCGCGAGACGTATCAATGCCTCAGATCCCTAAAGGGCAATCCTGCCCGTCTCAGTCCGCGGCTGTTTCGGCCGAATCATCTGCATGCGCCGTCTCATCGGCGTCCGATGATGCCGCTTTGCGGCGGCCGCGCGACAGTGTCTTCATCACGCCATCCGTCACAGCTTCCGGTTCATCCGACGCTTCTTTTGCGCGATAAGGCTTCCGGCGTGATTTCGGGCGATCACCGTCGGCTTTTGGCTTCGAGCGGCTTTCTTTCGGCGCCTCTGATTTGGGCGCGTCCGAATCGCTGGAATCCGAATCCTTGCTGGCGTCGATAACTTTCAGCGAATCCGGTTTGTCGTCATCGGTGTCGCGGTCATTGTCGCGATCATCGCGGTTCTCGTCCTGACGCGAACGCGATGTCACCTGAACGGTGGCTTCCTCGTTGCTGTCATCGGAGCCGGAATCATCGTCTGACGAATCATTGCGGTTATCACGGTCATCCCGGCGATTATCGCGATCATCACGGCCGTTGCGCTGTTGTGGCTGCTGACGGTCCTTGGCTTCCATCTGTTTGGCAACGATGCGCTGATAATGCTCGGCAAACTGGAAATAGGCTTCGGACAACACGCGGTCACCGCTGGTATGCGCATCCCGCGCATATTGCTGGTACTTTTCAAGTACCTGCTGTGCAGAGCCACGGATCTTCACGTCCGGGCCAACACTTTCATAGTGCCGGTTCGGATTGTTGTGATTATTGTTATTGTTATTGCCGCCTGAGCGACGATTGCGCCCGCGTGAGCGTTTCATGAATGTCTATCCCGTTTCATGCGCCTGCTTTTTGTCCTGCAGGCAGTTCCCAGCGCAATTGCCGAAGGAAGTGCTGTGGCCGAGCCCCGTTTTGCGAGAGTCTGGCGAGGGTGGAGCAGACTTGCCATACGCGGCTTCCAGCACCTCACGCATAGCTTCTAGCCTGTATTATTCACGCCGCCAAGCAAAAATATGCGTAATATCAGACCGGCTGCCTAGCACATACCACACGATCATTGCCGCCCAGATCCCTGGCACTGCCGATACCGGTCAATCCGGCCGCGGACAGGATCGCACGCACGTCCTGCTGCTGATCATATCCGATCTCGAAAACCACCGGCGTTCCCGGCTTGAGGCGCGCCCGGGACAGCATGGCCAGCTCCCGATAGGCATCCAGACCGTCGATTCCGCCATCAAGGGCCGCTTCGGGGTCGTGAAGGCGCACTTCGGGATCGAGAGAGGCCATAACCTCTGTTCGGATATAAGGCGGATTGGAGATAAGCAGGTCGACTGATCCCCAGCCGGACCATTCGGCCCATGGCTGCTCGGCGATTCGCGCCCGGCGCTGTAGTCCATGGCGCGCAATGTTCTCTGTCGCCAGCGAGGCGGCCGCCGCATCCGCCTCGACCCCGGTTCCTGAAACATCCGTCCGCGTTGTGAGCACCGCGATCAGGAGGCAACCCGAGCCGGTACCAAGGTCGGCGATCTCCAGCCCGTTCCGCTCCGGCAACAGGCTCAGTGCTGCTTCGACCACGGCTTCACTATCGGCGCGCGGCACCAGCGCGCGCGCATCGGAAATGAAATCCAGGCCAAAGAAAGAGGTCGTACCGGCAATATGCTGGAAGGGCACACGGCTTTCGCGCTGACTGACCATGTGGTCGAAAGATTCACGCAAGTCGTCCGGCGCAACCAGATGCCCCCGGAGGATCAATTGAGATGTCGTCAGGCCGGATGCCAGCGACATCAGCAGGCGGGCTTCCCGCTGCGGTGCGTCGATACCGGCCTGCCGGAAGCGCCCGGCGGCCCCGGCCATAAGGTCCGTATAGGTCGGACGGCTCAGTTCTCGTTCTCCATGGCCGCCAGTTTGCGCGCCTGGTCTTCGGTAATGAGTGCCTCGACGACATCATTGAGCTTGTCGCCCGTAATGATCCGGTCGAGCGAATAGAGTGTCAGGCCGATCCGGTGATCCGTCATGCGGTTCTCGGGAAAGTTATAAGTCCGCACTTTCTGGCTGCGATCGCCTGAACCGATCTGGCTTGCGCGGGCTTCGGCGCGCTCTGCATCCTTGGCCGAGCGCTCACGTTCATAAAGACGGATCTTGAGCTGCTCCATCGCCTTTTCGCGGTTCACGTGCTGTGATTTTTCCGAGCTGGTCGCAACCAGGCCCGTGGGCAAGTGCGTGATGCGCACGGCCGAGTCGGTCGTGTTCACGTGCTGGCCGCCAGCGCCAGACGACCGCATCGTATCGATACGTATGTCTTCCGGACGAATATCGATCTCGACATTTTCAGGTGCAGGCAGCACGGCAACGGTTGCCGCAGACGTATGAATGCGCCCTTGTGTTTCAGTCGCCGGCACGCGCTGCACACGGTGCACGCCGCTTTCCCACTTCATGTGGCCGAAGACACCGTCACCAGACACGTTGGCGATCAGTTCCTTGTAGCCGCCGGCATCGCCCTCGGACGCATCGACGATGTCGACCTTCCAGCCCATGATCTGGAAATAGCGCGAATACATGCGGAAAAGGTCACCCGCAAAGAGAGCCGCCTCATCGCCGCCGGTGCCGGCGCGCAATTCGATGACAATATCCGCTTTATCGTCGACATCCTTTGGCAGGAGCAGAACCTGAACTTCCTGCTCGAGCGCTGGCAAACTGTCCTTGAGTTCTTCGACTTCGTCGCGCGCAAGCTCCGCCATGTCCGGATCACCGCTGGCAACGAGCGCTTCGGCTTCTTTCAGCTCTTTGCGCGCCGCCATCAGCTCGCGGGCCTTGTCGACAACCGGCTTCAGGTCCGAATGTTCTTTGGACAGGGCGATGATTTCAGCGGTTTCGGTGGTAGCACCCATGCGGGCCTCGACCTGTTCAAACCGGTCGATCACCTGTTGCAGTCTGGAAGGGGAAATAGTGGCCATGGCCGCCCTTTAGAGCGGTTTTGAGGGCGCGTGAAGCGCCCTCGCTGCCACATCTGCCTGCTTAGAGCAGAATTCGTACAACCTCGTGCCCGGCAATGATGAACAATGTGATCGACCCCAGCGCGAAGACCATGAAGCGCAGCGCCACTTTTGGCGACAGGATCTGGACGAGGGAATGGACAATCCGAAGCCCGACATAGATCCACGCCATCAGCTCCATGAAGTTGCCCTGCCCACCGGTCAGGGCGGCAAAGAACATAAGGGCATAGAAGATGGTCGGCTGCTCGTGCAGGTGATTGTAATTGTCGGCCACAGACCGGACACTGGCTGGCATACGATCGCCATACGTGCCCGGGTGACGGGCATCATCCGGGTTGATCTGCGCCTTCTGCATTGCCGGAATGCGCGTGGCGTACATCCAGAGCCACATGACCAGTGTCCAGCAGATGAGCGCCAATACAGGCAATAGAAGTTCAACAATTACAGACATTTACAGCTCCCTCAGCTTTGATTTTGAGGGAGACTAGGGGTCAATTTGCCATTTGAACAGGAGATTCAATGGCCCCGGCCCCGCCAAGATGCGCCGCCAGGAAGGCCGTAAAGGCATCTATGTCCTTGGGCACGATGCTGTGGCCGCCCGGGCGCAGCCAATAGGCAAGATCCGCAGCGGGGTCGAATGACTGCATGCCATCGCCGGTCAGGCCGCTCGCCGCTTCAGCCTTGTAGACGGCTGAAGCAGCCTCTGCCGCGCGATAGGTGGAATTCGGATCAGACCAGACATCCCGCCTGCCATTGCCCAGCAGGACCGGCGTTGGAGCCAGAAGCGCCAGAAGCTCGTGCTGGTCGACCGGCAGACTGGACAGGTCCGCCAGATACGCCAGCACATTCGGCGAAAGCCAGTGCGGATAGGATTCCGCCATGCGAACGAGCCCCTCGCCTGTTTCAGAGCGCGAAAGGGCCGCTCCCGCAAAACCGGACTGATGCGCAATCACGGCGGCGACACGACGATCCCAGACGCCAGCAATCAGCGCGGATTTGCCATGACGTGAGTGACCCATCACCGCCATCCGGCTCTTATCGATGCGCGGATCGGCTTCGAGCACGTCCAGGGCCGCTGTAAAGCCATAGGCCCAGGCCATCAGGGCGCTCGTCGGATTGGTGGCGCCGCCCAGATTGGCCATTACGGCCTGCGCGTCACCATTCCTGTCCGGCACGAGCTCACTGGCGTAGAAACTCGCATAGGCCAGTCCCGCATCGAAATAGCGCGCGACGGGCGCCACGGCGATGTAGCGACCAAATATCTGGGTCGCGAGCGTTCCCATGGCGCCGTCCATTTCCGAACCGGTACAGGCTGTCATGTCGGTGGCGGTCACCGGCTCGCCTGGAAAGACGGAACAGTTGGACGAAAATGTCTGTCCGACGACAACCGGCGCGGGACGGTCCGCCTTGGGAAAGGCGACGACAAGGTGGAAGAGGCGCGCGCCTTCGCCTGAACCAACCGTGACCTCAGCTTCCTCAAGCGTACCCCGGCCATCCAGATAGTCGGGCTCGACAATGCGCCACGCACTGAATGCTATCGGCATCCCGGTGGGCCATGGACCGTAGAGCGTGTCCTCGAACGCCTGCTTTAGCGCATCGCGTTTCGCTGCGTTTCCAGTAATCGCGGGCACATCGAGCGACGGTTGGGGTTGAGGCTTGTTGCTTGTCTCGAGGCTCGCATAGTTCATGCCGAGCATGGTGCAGTTGGACATCACCAGTACGGTCAGGCCCAACACAATAAGGAGCGGCATCCGCTTCAGGAACCATATCATGCGGGTAAACCTCTTTCGTTGATGTCAGGTTGAGCAAAGTCATACCGCCATTTGTCGATTTGGGCAGGCCCTTCACGAAAACGTGGCTGTCGCATGATCTCTCCGGCATGCCTCCCAGACAAAGCCTCTATGCGAAGGGGTGGTGACGCATTTCCCGCTTGCAGGGTCACCCTCGGTCTGTACCATGATCTTATGAAATGGATTGCCCTGATTGTTGGTTGTATTTTCGGCGTCGCAGCCGGCACGGCATCTGCACTTGCCGCAGCAGGCATACTCGGCCCGGGCGTGCGCCTGGGCGGCGTCGTCAATGCTGACGGCTGGCAGAGTGACTGGACCGTCGGGTCTCCAAGCGCCAATCCCTGGACACGGGCTTACATTGCCCGCCGCGGCCTCCTTGCCCTTACCAAGGAGGAAGCCGTGTACTTCACACGGGCAAAAGACGACTCGGGCCGACAGCTCACCGAAAACTGCACATACCGGGTCAGTGGCAAGGCCATGCCAGCGCTTTGGTGGTCAGTCACGCTCTATGACGCGACGAACTATCTGCCCGAGAACACCGATCAGGCGCTCTCTTATGATTTGACCAAAGCCACTGAAGCCGGTCAGGCCGAAAATTGGTCTTTCATCACGTCGGCTGAACCGCCATCTGAAGGCAATTGGATATCCAGCCGATCCGCTGGCAACTTTGATCTGACCTTGCGTCTCTACAAACCCGATGCCGCGCTGATAGATAATCCAGAATCCGTGTTGCCGCCGCCATCCATCGAACGCCTTTCGTGCCGGAGCCAATCGTGATGCGCGGCTTTCTTGTTGGTCTCGGCGCTTTTGTCGTCACCTTTGCGCTGGCACACTTTGTCGTGCTGAATGCCGTTCCAGGCAAAATCATGTCCAAGGTACGTGAGCGGATGATGGCGAATGGCCTGCCCATGCAACATTGGCAAATGACGCCGCGTGTCTCACCGGAAAACCAGCGGGTTGTTCGCCCGGCTCCTGACCTGGCCTACGCCATATGCGTTATCGACCTGACAGATGGCCCCGTCGAACTCGACGTTCCGTCATGGAATGCCTACGGCTCGCTGTCCGTGTTCTCTGCGCGTACAGACAATGTTTATGCAGGCTCACTGGATGCGCGTGCAGCCGGCACACCCGAGATACGGCGCGTCGTTGTTGCGACAAGCAAGCAGGACGTATCTGCGGCAGGGGACGCTGAAATCGTGCGGGTTGAACAGCCTGAGGCGCTTGCCCTGATTCGTCGGCTCGCCCCGACGCAGGAGGCTTATGACGCCGCCGCCGCCCTGATGCCCGAAAGCCTGTGCAAACCGCTCTAGGGCCTATTCCGCAGCCACTTCGGCCTGTTCGCGCTCGGCACGCAGGCGCTCAGCCTTCTGCTCGACGAGGCCAACAATGTGTTCGATCATGTCGGCGTTCGACACATTGTGGTCGGCGCGTCCGGCAATAAACATCTTGCCGCTTTCCTTGCCACCACCCGTGAAACCAAGATCCGTCATCGCGGCTTCACCGGGTCCGTTGACGACACAGCCGATGATGGAAAGCGAGATGGGCTCCGAGATATGGGCCAGGCGCTTTTCGAGCATCTCGACGGTTGTGATGACATCAAAGCCCTGCCGTGCGCAGGAGGGGCACGCAATGATGTTGACGCCGCGTGTGCGCAGGCCGAGCGACTTCAGCATTTCGAAGCCGACTTTCACTTCCTCAACCGGGTCTGCCGAGAGCGAGACGCGGATCGTGTCGCCAATACCGGCCCAGAGCAGGTTACCCATGCCGATGGAGGATTTGACCGTGCCTGTGCGCAGGCCGCCCGCTTCGGTGATGCCGAGATGCAGGGGCGCGTCAGTCGCTTCAGCCAGTTGGTGATAGGCCGCCGCGGTCATGAACATGTCCGACGCCTTCACGCTGATCTTGTACTCGTGGAAACCAAGGTCATCGAGAATGCGCGCATGGTCCAGAGCGCTCTCGACCATCGCATCCGGGCAAGGCTCGCCGTACTTTTCAAGCAGGTGACGCTCCAGCGAACCGCCATTAACACCGATCCGGATGGAGCAGCCATTGGCGCGCGCCGCGTTCACGACTTCCTTCACCCGCGCCTGCGATCCGATATTGCCGGGATTGATACGCAGGCACGCCGCGCCGGCTTCAGCAGCTTCTATGGCGCGCTTGTAGTGGAAATGAATGTCCGCAACGATCGGCACCGGCGAAGCCTTGCAGATGGCCTTCATGGCCGCCGTCGAGTCTTCCGTCGGGCAGGACACGCGCACGATATCAGCGCCAGCCTCGGCAGCGCGCTCGATTTGGGCAATCGTTGCAGCGACGTCTTCGGTCGGCGTATTGGTCATGGTCTGGACAGCAATCGGCGCGTCGCCGCCAACTTCGACCGACCCAACGCGGATCTTGCGCGAGACGCGCCGGTCAATATTGCGCCATGGCCGGATCGGATTGTGGCTCATGAGACTTAGGTCTCCCTGCGGCTGATTGCTGAGCCTGATGTGGCGCTTGCAGGCCCTTGCGTAAAGGCCTCACCGCACATTACGGCGCTACCGGGTCGCTTTGCCAGCGCCATTCGAGGCAACCGTCGGCGCTGCCATTTCCGCAGCTTCTGCCAGTTTCTGGTCGACACTGACCGAGAAAACGGCTCCGCCATCAGTACCAAGGGGACCAATGACGACATCGCCCACGCGCCACTGGAAAGCACCGCCATCCTTGGCTGAGACGGTCCAGCCCGCATCGAGGCGCGGGAAATAGTTCTCGCCGGCCGCCATGACACGGCTGCGGAAAATCGTGCCGTCTGCGCCGCGAATTTCGAGCCAGCCCTGACGGACAGCAACCAGTTCAAGCTGCAGGTTCGTTGGCAGCGGCCGTTCTGCATCGTTCGCATCATCAAACAGGCTGTGGCGCGCACCGTTGACCGCAACGATGGCCGGCGCAGGCGCCAGTTCAGGGCCAGGCTTGACGATCTGCGTCACACCGATGGCAACACCGGCAAAGAGGGTCATCACAGCAGCAGTGGCCACCATGAGAGGCCATTTCGGCTTGGGCGGCGCAATATCGCCAATTTTTGGCACGGGCGCAGAGTGCCTGACTTCCGACACGGCACCACACTCAAGTGTATATTGGGCAATGACTTCGCTGTCAGGCAGGCCCAGTTCAACGCAATAGGCGCGCAGGTAAGGTGTCAGGTAGCCTTTGGGTATCTGGCCGATCTCCATCCGCTCAATCCACATCAGGAAATCCTGGCGCAGCAGCGATTTGCGGGAAACATCCACCATCTCAAGGCCGAGCGTTTCGCGCACGCGGCGCAGGACCTGGCCCATGCGCAGGCTCTCGCCATTGAATTTGCGGCTTCTGAATATATCCATCGCCCGGTCGCGCGGGGTCATTTCCGCGACAGCCTCGGTTTGGGAATCTGACACAGCGGAATCGTCAATGGAACGATCCGTTCCGCTATCAGCGGGCCGGACATCGTCATGAAATTCTGACTCTTGCGTGTTGAGGGTTTCGTCGTGTCCCATATTCTTCCAATCCAGCCGTCCGTCGGGTTTTCGCCTCTAAGACGAGCAAGTTCTGGTCCACAAACATGGTGATTTTTGGACCAGCGCTTCAACCGTCGGACAATTCCACCCCATGATCGGCCGCCAAGGCTAATACTTGGTTACGGAACGCATCGTCCGGCACATCCAGCACCTTGAGGAAGTCCTCCCGAAAAGCCTCAAGGTTAACAGACCTTACCATGCGTTTGACCGGGCCGATAGCACCGGCGGGCATGGAAAGGGCATGGAAGCCCAATGATATAAAGCAAAGTGCGGAGAGGGGAGATGCCGTCGCCTCGCCGCACGCCGACATCCGGATCGAATGCGCCGTGCAGGTCTCCGACACCTGCTTGAGGAAACGCATGGCCGCGGGACTGACCAGATCGTACCGATCCGATACAGACGGCGTCATCCGGTCAGCCGCAAAGAAAAACTGCATCAGGTCATTGGTGCCGACCGACAGGAAATCCGCTTGGCCTGCGAGCTCGGACAGGCTGAAGGCCAGGGCGGGTGTCTCCAGCATGACACCGACTTCAAGTTTGGACGGCCGCTTGCCGGTCTGCTGCTCACTCCAGGCCACTTCCTTCATCAACAGGTCGCGGGCGTCGAAGAACTCCTGCGGCACTGTCACCATGGGAAACATCACGGTGAGCGGATCGGTGCCGGCTGCGCGCACAAGTGCCCTCAGCTGGCGACGGAACAGGCCCTTGTGATCAAGCGCAAAACGGATCGAACGCCAGCCGAGGGCCGGGTTCTCCTCCCGCTTGAGATTCAGGGCGGGCAACACCTTGTCGCCACCGAGATCGACGGTGCGGAAGATCACGCGTTTGCCGCCAGCCTTTTCCAGAACGCGCTTGTAAAGCGCGACCTGGTCATTGAGGCGCGGCAGCGTCTCAGAGACCAGGAACTGAAATTCGGTCCGGAACAGCCCGACTCCGTCGGCCCCCGCCTGATCCAGCATATCGAGATCAAGATCGAGCCCGGCATTGAGATAGAGCGACACATGCGTGCCATCCTTGGTCTTCGCCGGCAGGCCGCGCAGGGCGGCATAGGTCGCTTGGCGCTCGGACCGCAGGGCCACGCGGCCTTTATAGGCATCATAAAGCGTATCATCCGGGCGGATGTGGAGAATGCCTTTCTCCGCGTCGACAATAACCCAGTCGCCCTGGTCGATCCTGGTTGTCAGGCCTTCAATGCCGCCCAGGGTGGGAATGCCCAGTGCGCGCGCCACAATGGCCGCATGCGATGACACCGCCGCCTCTTCCATCAGGATGGCCCGGAGCCCCGCATTCGCATAGTCGAGCAGTTCCGCCGGTCCTAGCCTGCGCGCGACCAGCACGCTGCGCTCTTCACTGATCTGCGGCCGTCCATCGTCGCCTGACAGCACGCGCAGCAGCCGGTTGTCGAGGTCTTCAAGATCGTTCAGCCGTTCGCGCAGATACGGGTCACGGGCGCTTTGAAGGCGGGCCCTGTGTTCACGGCGCGCCCGGTCAACCGAGGCTTCCGCCGAGAGACCCGAGCGGACCCCTTCGCGCAACTTCTCGGCCCAAGACGGATCATGCGCCAGAAGGCGATAGGTCTCCATCACGTCGCGCGGGTCGTCCCCCAGCGCGGCGCCATCAAGGGCCATCATCTGGTCAATCGATTCCTTGAGGCCCTGCAGGGCCTCTTTCAGCCGCTGGGCTTCCAGATTCTGGTCTGCCGCGAAGAATTTCGCAGCCGGAACCACAGGATCGTGCAGCACCGCGCGGCCATAGCCGAGGCCCTCACACAGGACACGGCCATTAAGCGATGCAAGATTGCGCTCGCGCTTTGTGCCGTCGCCATTGGACAGATGTTCCGGGTCCATGCGGTCGACAATCTCGGCCAGCACCATGGCAATGGTCTGCAACGTGTCGATTTCGTCATCACCATAGGCTCGCTCGGTGCGGTTCTGGACCGTCAGGACGCCCAGAACGCGGCCGCCCCGCAGAATGGGCATGCCGAGGAAGGCGTGAAAGGGATCTTCGCCGGTTTCCGGACGGTAGGAGAACGAGGGATGGCGCGGCGCATCCTGGATGGCCATTGGCTCTGCCCGCCGGGCAACGAGGCCGACGAGGCCCTCATTCGAGCCAAGCCGGGTGGCTGAAACGGCTTCAGGCTTCAGGCCCTCCGTCGCGATCAGCAGCAAGGCCCCGTCTGTCAGGCGCAGATAGATCGAACAGACATCCGCCACCATCGTGGACGCGATGATGCGGACAACCTGATCCAGCCTGAAACGCGTATCGCCGTCTTCCGCCATCACCTGGCGGAGGCGGTTCATCAGGAGACGCGTGGCCGGCAAATTATAGGGCATGGTTCTCCTGAGCTTCGCAGCAGGGTTTACACCGCGTCAAGTCCGAACGCTGTGTGCAGGGCACGAACAGCCAATTCGGTATAAGGCGCAGCAATCAGAACCGAAATCTTGATCTCGGAAGTAGAAATGACATCAATGTTGATGCCCTTCTCATAGAGCGCCGTGAACATGGTTTCGGCAACACCGGTGTGGCTCTTCATGCCGACGCCGATGATCGAGATCTTGGACACATCGCGTGTCACCTCAAGCTGCTCATACCCAATATCGGCAGCCATGCCCTCGAGCGTCTGCTTGGCGATCGGGCTGTCGCGGTCGGTACAGGTGAACACCATGTTCGCACGCTCAGGGCCACGCGCATTGGCCTGCACGATCATGTCGACATTTACGCCAGCGCGCGCGAGAGCCGAGAAGATCTTGGCGGAAACGCCGGGCTTGTCGGCCACGCCATACAATGTGACTTTTGCCTCATCGCGTGAATAAGCAACGCCGCTAACAACCTGTTTTTCCACGATTTCTTCCTCTGAGCAAACAAGGGTTCCGGGATTTGGCTCACCTGGCTTCAGGAAGCTGGAGAGCACGCGCACCGGCACATTATGGTTCATCGCGAGTTCCACAGACCGTGTCTGCAGCACTTTCGCGCCGAGGGACGCCATTTCAAGCATCTCCTCATACGATATTTTCGGGATCCGCTGGGCCTTGGGCACCATGCGCGGATCCGTGGTGTAGACGCCGTCGACATCGGTATAGATGTCGCAAACAGTGGCATTGAGGGCCGCAGCCACAGCAACGGCGCTGGTATCTGATCCACCGCGGCCAAGCGTGGCAACGCGATCATCATCCGTGACGCCCTGGAACCCCGCCACAACGGCAATCTCGCCCCGGTCCACGGAATCCGGCAAGCCGCTATTCTCAAACCCGAGGATGCGGGCCCTGCCATGGGCCTCGTCGGTCTTCAGGCGCAATTGCCAGCCAAGCCAGCTGCGGGCCTTGAGGCCCCGTCGTCGCAGCGCCAGCGCCAGCAGGCCCGCAGTCACCTGCTCACCGGAGGCGACGATCACGTCATATTCGTCGTGGAAAAGCTCGCGCCCCAGATCCTGGCCGGCCGCGCCTTCAGCAAGCGCGACCAGCTTGTTGGTCTCGCCGGCCATTGCCGAAACGACAACCGCCATCAGCTCGCCACGCGCCGCGCGGTCTGCGACAATATCTGCCACGTTCGCGATACGATCGAGATCGCCAACCGACGTGCCGCCGAATTTGAGAACTGTACGCGCCATTTCGCCCCATATCCTGTGAAGTGAAGGGTTTGCCCTTTATATGCGCCCTCATAGGGTTAAGTTCAGCGCTGATCAAACGGGAACGCCACATGACGGTAAAAACAATCGAAGGCTCGCGCGCTGCGCCCCGTACGCCAAGTATCGATGCTGATGAAGTGGCGAAGTTTTCCGCCATGGCGGCAGACTGGTGGAACCCCACCGGCAAGTTCAAACCGCTCCATCGGTTCAATCCCGTACGCCTGAAATTCATTCGCGAAACGGCGGAAAGCCATTTCGGTATCGCGCCCGGCGCATTGAAGCCACTGGAAGGCCTGCGACTGCTCGATATCGGGTGCGGCGGCGGCCTCGTCAGCGAACCCATGTCGCGCCTTGGTGCCAGCGTAACGGGTGTCGATGCGTCGGAGGCAAACATCAAGACAGCGCTGACGCATGCTTCAGAACAAGGTCTCGATATCGACTACCGCGCCGGAACGGCCGAAGGCCTGATCGACGCCGGTGAAGCGCCGTTTGACGTGGTGCTAAATCTTGAAGTCGTCGAGCATGTCGCCGATGCGCACCAGTTCCTGAAGGACACGGCCAGTCTGGTACGCCCGGGCGGTCTGATGATCGTTGCCAGCCTCAACCGGACAGCCAAAGCCCTCGCAACGGCCGTCATCGGCGCGGAATACGTGCTTGGCTGGCTGCCGCGCGGCACGCACGACTGGTCGAAATTCGTGACACCTGACGAAGTACGCACCGCCTTGACGGCGGCTGGCATGGCACCGGAGCCCGCCACGGGCGTAGTGTTCAAGCCGCTATCGGGCGCCTGGGTCCTGTCGAAGGATACAGCTGTCAATTTCATGGTCGTCGCCCGGAGGCCGGAAGCATGAGCGCGATGCCCAAACCTGCCGACATTCTCGATTTCTGGATTGGCGATGCCAGCCATTCCGGCGAGGCGGCTGCCGAGAAGAACAAGATCTGGTTCGGCAAGTCTCCGGAGCTGGATGAGGAGATACGCGAACGCTTCCTCACCCTGCTGGAAACCCTGGCAGCCGGCCCGCTTGCCCAGGAATGGGCCGCGAAGGGTCCGCGCGAGCGCCTGGCGGCCATCATTGTGCTGGACCAGTTCAGCCGGAACATGTTCAGGGACAGCCCGCGATCCTTCTCACAGGACATGCTGGCCCTGCGCCTCTGCAAGGAAGGCCTCGCCCTACGTGAAGACCTGTCGCTCAGCGAAGCGGAGCGGATGTTCTTCTACTTGCCGCTTGAGCATTCCGAGGACGTTGGCGACCAGTCGCGCTCTGTTGAAATGTTCGCCGCCCTGCGCCGGGATGCACGCGAGGACTTCCAGAAACTGACGGAAAGCGTGCTGGAATACGCCTATGCACACCAGTCGGTGGTCGACCGGTTTGGTCATTTCCCACATCGCAACGAGGTCGTCGCAAGAGAATCCACGCCCGAGGAAGTCGCCTATCTGGCAAAGCCAGGCAGCGGCTTCTAGTCGAGCGTCTGCGGCCCGCGCGGATCAAGGCTGCGCGACACATCCTGCTGCATCGCGCGTGATAGCGGATAGGTCCAGGACGCAAATGACGCCCCAAGATAGAGCGCGCCGGGAAGCAGACAGAAGATCATCAGAAGGCCATTGATCGCTTCCGGTGAATTGACCTTGCCGGGATGAAATCCAGCCAATTGACCAACCATGATGTAGCCAACGCCAAATGCCAGGCTCGAGCCGACCTTGTAGGCGCTTGTGAGCAGCGAATAGTAGATGCCAGCGCGGCTTTCGCCTGTCTTGGCCGCATGCCACTCAACGACATCGGCCGTCATCGAACGCGTCAGCACGATTGGCGCGCTAAACGCTGTGCCGTTTATGACCGCACCAATGAACAGGGGCCAGAAGCCGCCCACTTGCCCAAAGAAATAATACAGGATGTAGCTGCAGGCCGCCAAAAGCGTGGATAGCCGGAACGCGATGTTCTTTTCCGTTCGCGCAGCAAGCCAGAGCCAAAGCGGCATCGCGGCAGCCGCGACCATGAAGAAGACCATCAGGATGAGACTGGACTCCATGTCGCTGAGGCCGAAGGCATATTCGGCGACGAAGAGATAATTCGATGCCGTCACCGCAATGGCCGTGCCGGCAAGCAATTCCATGATGAGGATACGGCCGAGCATCTGGTTCTTCACGGCAGCAAGGAGCGGCTTCAACTCGAACTTCATCACGGCGCCCTTGTCGCCGGGAACAGGCCGGTCCGGAACAAAGAAGAAAGCCAGTGCGCCTGCAATAGGCAGCGATATCAGAAGCATTCCGCCCATCACTGCCACCTGACCAAACCTGTCGAGATCGAACCCGAACAGCGGCAGAAGCGCCGGAAGCGCCAGCAGGGTCAGCATGGACAGGATGCTCACGATTTCCGGCCAGAGGAAAAGGCGCGACCGCTCGTCATAGCTGTCGGCAATCGCAGGCACCCACGCGGACCGCGACGTCTGCAGCAGGGTGAAGCCGATGTAGAAAAGCAGCATCCACCCGACGAAATAGGCCGGTCCGGCGCCCGTGCGCGGCGGCATGTAGACAAAATAGGTCGCGATCGCGAGAAGCGGTACGCTGAGCAGGATCCAGTGCCGCACCCGTCCGAGCGGGCTGCGATAGCGATCCACGAGATAGCCCATGACCGGGTCTGTGAAGATGTCCCAGAATCGCAGCAGCATGAACAGGAGGCCGGTCATTTCGAGGCCGAGGCCCACCTCGTGGGCGTAGAGCGGCGACAGGTAAACGGCCAAGGGCAAGCCGACACCTGCCAACGGAATACTGAGACTCGAAAAAGCGAGTACGCGCGGCAGGGAGAGGCGTCGGGAAGGCGCTGTTGTCATTTTTTCAGACTGCCTTCACAAATCGTGACGGCCAAGTCATTTTTATGCTGCACTGCGGCTTGACGGCTGTACCATTAGCCATGAGGTTCCGGCCAAATTCAAAGTAAGGGCTGATTGATAATGCTGAAAAAACTGATGCTTGGCGTGCTGGGACTGATCGTCCTGGTCGTCGGAATCATACTTGTGCGCACCTTCACTTATGGTGGCGCGCCGGTCGGCGGCCGTGTCGACTTGCCTGCTGCGCCCGAGATTTCCGCAGAATTGGCTGCAGAACATCTGGCCGAGGCTATCCGGTTCAAAACCATTACGCTGTCCGGTGGAGATCCGCGTCCCGGTCAGGAGGGCGAATGGCTGGCCCTTCAGGACTGGCTCGTCGCAACCTATCCTGCCGCACATGCCGCGATGACTCGCGAAACCGTGCCCGGCACGCTGACGCTCCTCTATACGTGGCAGGGAAGCGACCAGTCGCTGAAGCCCCTTCTTCTGATGGCGCACCAGGATGTCGTCCCGGTGAATATCGGCACGGAATCCGACTGGAGCGGCGCACCTTTTGCCGGCGAGATCATCGACGGTTATGTCTACGGACGCGGCGCAATTGATGACAAGGGCAACCTGGTCGGCCTGATGGAAGCCGCCGAGGGTCTGGCCGCTTCCGGTTTCCAGCCCAAGCGGACCGTGATGTTCATGTTCGGGCACGACGAGGAAGTGCTCGGTTCTGGCGCTCAGGCCGGCGTCGCCCTGCTCAAGTCGCGCGGCATCGAGCCGGAAATGGCCCTCGATGAAGGCTTCATGGTGATCGATCCTTCGCCGATCACGGGCAAGTCCATGGCTTTTGTCGGTGTCTCCGAAAAAGGCTACATCACGCTCAAGCTGACCGTTGTCGCTGCGGGTGGGCACTCTTCGCAACCGCCTCGCAACTCGGCCGATGTGGCGCTTGCGCGGGCCATTGTGGCCCTAGACGAAAACCAGATGCCGGCCGATTTCTCGAAGCCCCCGGTTTCCGAACTCTTCCTCGCTTCTGGCCAGGACATGCCGTTCATGCAGCGCATGGCCCTCGCCAACCTCTGGCTGTTCCAGGGCGCCGTTGAATCGTCGATGGCCAAGGTCCCGGCGGGCAATGCCATGATCCGCACGACGACTGCGCCAACCATGCTGACCGGCTCGGCCAAGGAGAATGTGCTGCCGCAACGGGCCATAGCAATGATCAATTTCCGGATCCACCCCAATGACACGCCTGAGTCAGTCATGGCGCACGTCAAGGAAGTGACCGCGGGTATTGAAGGTCTCGAAATCGAAATCGGCGGCGACGGCATCAGCAGCCCGGCATCGCCGGTCTCTCCGACTGACAACCGCGCCTATGCGGTTCTGGCAAGTGTCGCGGCAGAAGTCGGCAACGGCGCCCCAGTGGCACCGGCGCTCGTCATTGGCGCAACGGATTCCCGCTACGCAGCCGCGATCACGCAGAACATCTATCGCTTTGCTCCCGCCCTCATGTCACCGGAAGACCTTACGGGCTTTCACGGCACGAACGAGCGTATCTCGGTCGAGAACATGGGGCGCCTGTCCAAGGGCTATGCGCAGGTCATACTCGGCATGGACGGCCCTGATTCCTGAGGCCTGATTTGCCAGATTGAAACCCTGATGCCCGGCCGTTCCCCAAAAAGGAGCGGCCGGGCTTGATTCAGGCCTAGCTGACCGGGTCGGTCACTTTCTCGATCGGCACGGAATAGTGCCGCGCACAGAATTGGCAGTCGATCGCAAGCGTGCCGTCGGGCTCGACCATTTCGCGAAGCGCATCATCCGGCATGCTCGAAAGCGTCGCAATGAGGCGCTCCTCGTTGCAGGTGCAGCTGTCGACCAGGCCGACCCTATCTTCCATCCGTACGCCCTGTTCGTGGAATAAACGGAAGAGGAGGTCCGGTACGGCCAGATCGGGATCGACCAGTTCGGCATCGCTGAGCGTACCAAACAGCGCCTCGGCTTCACGCCAGACTTCTGCCGTATCGCCTCGGTTCTCGTCGCCCGCGATGCGCTGCACCATCATGCCGCCGGACACCCAGATCGGCTTTTCGCCCTTGCGGTCGAGTTCGGCGACCGCAAGCTTGATACGGCTCGGGACCTGCTCGGACTGGGCGAAATAGTCTTCCGCACATTCCGACAGCGTGCCTTTCTCAAGCGGCACGATGCCCTGATAGGGGGCGATGGACGGATCGTCCTGAATGAGGATCAGGGCGAGGCGTCCGGTCGGGCCGAACAGTTGTGGCATGTGTGGGGCGGCGCCCTTGTTGACCTTCTCCAGATGCGCCCAGCGGTCGGCATCGAACTTGGCATAGCCGCGCACGCCGCCATCGGTGCGGTATTCACCGACCAGCATGGAGACGGGGCCGTCACCTTCGGCCTGTACCAGGATACGGCCTTCGAACTTCAGAGAGGCGCCGACCATGGCGGCAAGCGTCACGGCCTCGCCAAGAATCCGGGCCAGATGGCGCGGATAGTCGTGGCGCTGCAGGATCGGCGACAGGCTGTCGGCGCCCATGCGGACGGCGCGGCCGCGCACAGGGCGCTGGTCGATCTGGAAGTTGACAACGAAGTCACTGTCTGGACGGGCAATATCGGACATGGAGCACGCTTTCAGGCGGGGCGGATGAAGGACCCCATGTGGCAGTGCCGGCCCCCTGCGGCAAGGGGGCGCCCCGTCAGGCTGAGCAGCTGCCGCCGCCAAGGACGCAGAAACTGGCGCACCAGGCGTGATTCAAGCGGACGGGTTTGGCTGTCGCTTCGCCCAGCGTCGCGCCGAGTTCAAAGGCCGGGTCATCCACCAGAAGCGTACACGCCGTAACGGTTGCCCGGCCTGCGCCCTTGCGGCGGATAACCATGCGCTGGCTGGCGCACATGATGTCGGCAGGGTCCTTCGACAGTGTCTGCCAGCAGGCCGTGGTGATTTCCGGCGGATCATCCCGCGCGATCATTTCAGGAAAGAGAACCAGCTGGGATGTGTTCGACGGATCGAGCGACAATCCAAGGTCAGCAGCAAGCCTGCCATAGGCACCGCGCGCGACCGTATCGTCTTCATTCAGCGACTGACGCCCGGCAATGGCAACGTGGATGCCCTGCCCGGCCAGCCACTCAAGCCCCTTGCAGGCTTCGGCAAAAGCACCGTCGCCGCGTTCCGCATTGTGTAGGTCTTCGTCATGGGAATCGAGCGAGACACGAAGCGTCAGCCGGTCTCCGAAACGGGCATGAAGGTCCTGCAATCCGGCTTGGATTCGCGGCCGCATCATCGGGCGCATGGCATTGGTGAGCAGCAGCAGGCGATGACCGCGCTCAAGGACGCTTTCCATGATGGGCAGGATTTCAGGGCACATGAACGGCTCGCCGCCAGTGATGCCGATCTCTTTCGCACCCTCACCCAGCGCATCGATCTCCTCCATGAAGGGCGTCACGTCGGCCAGCGTCAGATAGACCAGCCGGTCATTGGTGGGCGAACTCAGGATATAGCAATTGGCGCACTCGATATTGCAGAGCGTGCCTGTATTCAGCCACAGGGTCTTGAGGCCACGCCAGTCGACGCTGGCACGGGTTTCGCCCTTGGCGGTGACATTCGGGTCCGCGAATTTCTCGCGTGGGAAAACAGTATGAGCCATGGAGTCTCTCTAACCGGATGAGCAGGGCTCGCGCCAGCAGCTTCTCGCAGACGTGATCGCCGGTGAACGAAGCGCGTGGCATTGCAGTGTGCTGCGACTGCTATAAATCATCCCCATGGCGCGCGAGACAAAAGACCTGATCTTCCAGATGCTGACTTCCGGCGACGATGGCCGGGTCTGCAAGGACATTCCCGAAAACGCCTGCCACGAGGAAGCCGCAAGCTTTACGACCCATGTGATGGCGCTGTCGACCAGCAAGATTGCCGACGGGTTGATTGACCCCAAACTTGTGCTCAGCTGGCTGTTGGCAACACTCGGCGCGCCAGCACTGTTCATCGGGCTTCTGGTGCCCGTGCGCGAGGCTGGCTCCCTGCTGCCGCAATTGTTTACCGCCGGCGCATTGCGGCGCCTGCCCTTGCGCAAATGGGCATGGGCGGGTGGCGCGCTGGTGCAGGGGCTGGCAGCATTGGCGATTGCCGTCGCCGCCTTAACGCTGGAAGGCCAGGCAGCAGGCATTGCCATCATTGGCGCGCTCGCGGTGCTTGCTGTGGCGCGATCTGTCTGCTCGGTGACCTACAAGGATGTGCTCGGCAAGACAGTGTCCAAGTCGCGACGCGGTTCAGCGACGGGCGCAGCCAGCACGGTTGGCGCCGCCGCCGTGCTGGGCTTCGGCGCCCTGCTCACGTCCGGCATCCTGCCGCGCATGGACATCGTCGAGGCGGGCCTGATTGGCGCAGGCGTGTTCTGGATCGCGGGTGCGGCCATCTTCCTCCAGCTGCGCGAAGTGCCCGGCGCAACAGACGGCGGTGCCAGCCCGATTAGCGCCGTCATGGAGAATTTCGGCCTGCTGCGCAGTGATCCTCAGTTGCGCCGCTTCATCGCGGTCAGGGGGCTGCTTGTCTCGACCGCCCTCGCCCCTCCCTTCATGGTGGCGCTGGCGGCGCGTGAGCACGGCCCGGATGGCAGCGACGGCTTTGGTGGGCTGGGCCTGCTTGTGATCGCTTCAGCGGGCGCGGGCCTTCTCAGTTCCTATGTCTGGGGACGGCTCGCCGACAAGTCGAGCCGCAAGGTACTGATCCTTACCTCGGCCTCCGCCACGCTGGCCCTCTGCGCCACACTTGCCCTGAATGCGACCGGACTGCTCGGTGCTGTGTGGGCTCTGCCACTGGTTCTGTTCGCGCTCATGATTGCCTATCAGGGTGTGCGCCTTGGCCGCTCGACCCACCTGGTCGACATGGCGACGCTGGAAACGCGCGCCGCCTATACGGCGCTCTCCAACACGATCATCGGCGCGCTGTTGTTGCTCGGCGGCGGCTTCAGCCTGATCGCACAGTTTGCGGGCGAGGCTGTCGTCCTTGGCATGCTCGCGGTCATGAGCGCGCTTGCCCTGCCCGTCGCGCTTGGCCTCGAAGAAGTGCAGGCGCAGGACTGAAGCCTATTTGTCGAGGCACCAGCGCAGGATGGCCTTTTGGGCGTGTAGGCGGTTTTCCGCTTCATCCCAGATCAGGGAGTTTGGCCCGTCGATGACTTCCGCGTCGACTTCCTCGCCCCGATGGGCCGGCAGGCAGTGAAGGAATTTCGCACCACCGGCGGCAAGCTCCATCAGCTCTTCGGTCACGGCGTACGGTTCAAGAATTTCGAGCCGGCGGTCCGCATCCTTGTCACCCATCGAGACGAACGTGTCTGCGATAACGACATCGGCGCCGGCAACGGCTTCCTCGGCAGTGGCATAAAGATCGACCCGGCCCTGCAACTCCCGGGCAATCTCGACATCTTCATCGTCGGGCGCGAAGCGTTGCGGCGTGCCCACGGCCAGCGAAAAGCCAAACTTGGCCGCCGCGTGCATGAAGCTCGCGCAGACATTGTTGCCATCGCCTACCCACGCGAGGCGCGCGCCGCGCAGGGTAAGACCATTCTCTTCCAGTGTCTGGAGGTCGGCCATGATCTGGCAGGGGTGCGAACGATCTGTGAGACCATTGATAACCGGCACGCTGGAGAACGCGGCAAACGTCTCGACATCGCTATGGTCGTTCGCGCGGATCATGACGGCATCGATGTACCTGCTGAGCACACGGGCCGTATCTTCGATCGTCTCGCCGCGGCCGAGCTGCATATCAGTGTTGGTGGCCGTGATTGAGCTGCCACCGAGCTGGCGCATGCCCATGTCGAAGGAAAAGCGCGTACGGGTCGACGACTTCTCGAAGATCATCGCAAGCGTATGGCCCTCCAAGGGCGCGCCGGTATCAACGCGGCCCTTGGGCCAGCCCTTGCGCGCCTTCTTGGCGCGATGCGCCTCGTCCAGGATTGCGCGCAGGTCGGCCGACTCGAGGTGCCAGATATCGAGGAAATGGCGCGGTGAAGTAGGCGTAGTCATTGGCGGGCGCTCCCGTTGAAAAAGCAAGCGCGGGGGATAGCGCGTTTCACGCTACGGCGCCAGTCGTGCAGTAAAAGCAATCCGGCGGGCGCGCGACCGCGTAAACCAAGGGATAACCCAAGGATAATGGACATGAGCCTCAAGCCCCTCGCCCTCTGCTGCGCTTCCACCCTCATCCTGATGGCCTGCGCTACCACGCCGCCGCCAGCCGGCGACTGGCTGTCCTTCGCGACGCTTGAGCCAGGATTGCCGACAAACCGCGCCCTCGCCTGTGATCCTGACATCTGTCTTGCAGCAGATGCAACGCGCCCTGCCGCCACTTATGACGCTTCGGCCGAGGCTGTTGCGGCCGTCCTCGCGAAACTTGAGCCCGGCGCCGAATTTCGCACCGAAGACAATGGCGACATCCGCGCGCGCTATGTCGATACAACTGCCGTTCTGCGGTTCCGCGACGATGTGGATGTGCTGATCCGGCCGCTAACAGACACGTCGGCCAAGGTGGCCATCTATTCCCGCTCGCGCGTCGGCCTCTCGGATCTCGGCAAGAATGGCGCCCGGATCGAAGCGCTCGAAAAGGACCTTACGACCGGGTTAGCGGGCTGATCCGCATCATTCCGGGTATCTGGCCAAAAAGTAATTGAGAATGACTTGCAAGTAGAGCGCAAGCGTGGCAAGTTTTGAGAATGGTTCGCAATATGGTGGACCACCGAAACGGAGGTCCTTCCCGATGTGCTTACCCCTGGATGATGTGGCAATGGTCTGCTGGCTGAAGCAGCAGGTGCGCGTGCTGGAAGTCTGGCGCGAAGAGCTGGCCTGCCGCCCTGAAATCGAAATCGCAATGGTGACGCGCCTTGAGCGTCACTATGCGTGGCTGACATCGGAAATCATGCGGCTCGAAGCGCCTCGTCGCGCCGCATGATGTCAGCCCGTGCCGCGGCGCGGGAACGGGACGTGCGTTTCCTCCCAGACGCCTTGTCCCGCGCTGCGGCACCTCCTGGCGATAGCCTCAGGCGCGCTTCAGGACCCGAACGACGAGCAGCAGCAGCACAGCACCAATCGTGGCGTGGATAATCGCGCCGACGATACCGGCGCCGAGGCTCACATTGAGGGCGGGGAAGAGGTAGCCGGCAATGAAGGCGCCGACGATGCCGACCACGATATTGCCGATAATGCCGAAGCCGAAACCCTTCACGATAAGTCCGGCGAGCCAGCCGGCGACAGCACCGATCAGCAGAAAAATAATAAGGCTCTCAAGGGTCATTTTGCGTTTCCTCGTTATTGTCAGGTCGCACATGCGACCCTCTTGTTATGGAGCCGCTCACCCTAGGCGCGTTTGCCCACGGACACCAACTCGCCCGCAGCAAGGCCCCCTTGCCGCTCCAGCCGGTGCAGCCCCGGCCTCATCTCTCCACTGGCGAAGGCCCGCGCTTTGCCCTATGTGACGGGCAAGCCCACCGGCCCCTCTAATCTCAGGAGAGACAGGACTAATGGACACCGTACTCATCATCGGCGCTGGCGCCGCCGGCTCAGTCGTCGCGCAGAAATGCGCCATGGACCGTGACACGTTCAAGCACATCACGCTGGCCTCGCGCCGCATCGAAAGCTGCGAAAAAGTCGCGAAAATGTGCAAGACGCCAATCGAGATTGCACAGGTCGACGCCGACAATGTTGCCGAGGTTGTCGCGCTCATCAACAAGGTGAAGCCGGACCTGCTGATCAACATGGCCCTACCCTATCAGGATCTGCCGATCATGGACGCCTGCGTCGAGACCGGCACGAACTACATGGACACGGCGAACTACGAGCCGCGCGAAATCGCCAAGTTCGAATATAGCTGGCAGTGGGCCTATCAGGACAAGTTCGTCGAGAAAGGCATCACCGCCATTCTCGGCTGCGGCTTTGATCCGGGCGTATCGAACATCTGGTGCGCCTATGCCCAGCAGGAACTCTTTGACGAGATCGAATATATCGACATTGTCGACTGCAATGCAGGCGACCATGGCAAGACGTTCGCAACCAACTTCAACCCGGAAATCAACATCCGCGAAGTGACGCAGGACGGCAAATACTGGAAAGACGGTGAGTGGATCGAGATCCCTGCTCTCTCTATCCGCTGCGATATCGACTATCCGGAAGTTGGCCCGCGTGCCTCCTACCTCATCTATCACGAGGAAGAGGAAAGCCTGGTCAAGAACATCAAGGGTCTGAAGCAGATCCGCTTCTGGATGACCTTTGGCGAAGCCTATATCAAGCACCTCGAAGTGTTCAAATCTATCGGCCTGATCGGCCTCGAACCGATCAAGCACAAGGGCATGGACATCATCCCGATGGAATTCCTGAAAGACCTGCTGCCCGTGCCGTCGTCCCTCGCTGAAGGCTATACCGGCAAGACAAGCATCGGCGTGATCATCCGTGGCAAGAAGGATGGCAAGCCTCTCACCAAGATGCTCTATAACGTCTCCGACCATGCAGAGACGAACAAGGAAGTTTCCGCGCAGGCCGTGTCCTACACGACCGGCGTGCCGCCCGTCTCAGGCGCGAAGATGTTCTTCGAGGGCATCTGGAGCGGCAAGGGCGTGTTCAACGTCGAGCAGTTCCCGGCCAAACCATTCCTTGACGACGTCGCCAAGCGCGGCCTGCCGACGACAATTGTCGACCTGGAGCCAGGCGCGCAGGAAGAGCTTTTCGCCTTGAAGACCTGATCGTCAAAACGGAGCTCATCCTGAGCGACGTCGAAGGACGCGCCCCAATTTGACACGCACTTTCGTTCTGCCCACGCCATGCCTTCGATCTGGCTCAGGCTGAACTCTCTCCTTGCATGAGTACCGGAACATGACCGCTGTATCGCTGCCTGACCATATCAAGACTCCGGCTTTCGTCCTCGACGTTGCCCGCCTCCGGACAAACCTGGAGACGGCCCAGCGCGTGCGAGAGGAGGCTGACTGCAAAGTGCTGCTCGCCACCAAGGCGTTCGCGATGCCGGCCGTGTTCCCGATGATGCGCGACTATCTCGATGGCACCACGGCCAGCGGCGAGCACGAAGCCATCATGGGCGCTGAGGAATTCGGCAAGGAAGTTCACGTCTATTCGCCCGCCTATACAGAAGACGAAGTGCAGCGCCTCACCAAGATCGCCCAGCACATCTATTTCAATTCGGCTGAACAGCTCGCCCGCTTCGGCGGTATTGCCCGCGCAGCTGGCTGCAAGGTCGGCCTGCGGGTGAACCCCGGCTATTCCAACGCAACCCTCGGCGGCGACCTCTACAACCCGACCGCCCCCGGCAGCCGCTTCGGTGAAGTGCCCGGCATGCTGGACAGTGTCGACTGGTCCGGCGTCGACATCTTCCACGTCCATGCCCTCTGCGAGAGCCTCGCCGAAGGCTCCGTCGGCCTCATCGAATTCGTGGCCGACAATTACGGGAAATACATTGAGCAGGTCTCCGCCGTGAATTTCGGCGGCGGCCACTTCCTCAACAAGCCCGGCTATGATGTCGACGCACTGATCGCCGCCATTAAGGCATTCAAGGACAAGTTTGACGTCGATGTCGTTCTCGAACCCGGCGCAGGCCTCGTCGTCAACACGGGCGAACTCTACGCAACCGTGCTGGCGCTCCACAAGAACGAGCTCGATCTCGCCATCCTCGACGCCTCGGCCTCCACCCATATGCCCGACGTGCTCGAAGTGCCCTATCGTCCCGACATTATCGGCGCGGGCGACCCCGGCGAACTCGCGCACACCTATCGCCTCGGCGGCAAGACCTGCATGACCGGCGACGTGCTCGGTGACTATTCATTCCCCGAGCCGCTCGTGCCCGGCCAGCAACTCATCTTCACCGACCAGATGCACTACAGCTTCGTCAAGACGAACACATTCAACGGCACACCGCTCGCTAACCTCGCCGTGCGCTGGGATGATGGTGTCATCGAACCCCTCTCGAATTTCGGCTACGAGGAATTCCGTCGGCGGCTGGGTCGCTAGGCGCCATTTTTACCGATCCAGACCGAACATCTGATTATTGCTGAGCGACGGGATGCGCGCACGCGCCTTGTCGACCTGATCCAGATCAAGGTCAGCCCAGATCACGCCCGGCTCATCGCCGTCTGCTTCAGCCAGAATCTCACCCCATGGTGAGATGATCAGCGAGTGGCCATAGGTCTCGCGGCCATCCTCATGCTTGCCACCCTGTGCAGGCGCAACGACGAAACAGCCGGTCTCAATGGCGCGGGCGCGCAGCAGCACATGCCAGTGCGCCTCGCCCGTTACCCGTGTGAAAGCGGCAGGCACTGTGAGGACTTGCGCGCCTGCCTGCGCAAGTGAACGATAAAGCGCAGGGAAGCGCAGGTCATAGCAGATGGTCATGCCCACGCGGCCGATGCCTGCATTTGCAAGCGCAGTGGACGTGCCCGGCCGGTAGGTGCGGGATTCCCGATAGGTCTGGCCGTCGCCGACCTCGACATCAAACATGTGGATCTTGTCGTAATGTGCGACGATCTCGCCATCGGGCGCGATCAGGAACGACCGGTTCGCAAGCCGATCCTCGCCTTCGACCGTGACTGCAATTGAGCCTAGCAGCAGCCACAGGCCAAGCTCAACCGCGAGCGCCCTGAACGCCGCCAGCGTGGCGTCATCTTCCTGCGCCATGATCTTGGGCCGCGCCATGCCGGGACGAATATCGAGCAGGTTGGTCATTTCCGGCGTGGCAATGAACACCGCGCCGGCTTCGGCCGCCTGCCGCACGAGCGCAGTGGCCGATGCGATGTTGCCCGCCACTTCCGTGCCGGATCGCATCTGGACACAGGCTGCGCGGATGACGGTCATGAAAGCCTCAGGCCACTGCCCATTCCGTCAGTGCCGCATCAATGATGCCTGTCGCTTCGCGCACGTTCTCATCCGTGATGATCAGTGGCGGCGCAAGGCGGAGCACATTGGCACCAGCCACGCCAACCAGGAGGTTCTTGTCGCGGCAAATCCCCTGAAGGCCTTTCGGATCGGCTTTCATCTTGAGACCGGTCAGCAGGCCTTTGCCGGTAACGCCATCCACCTTGTCGGGGTGGCTGTCAGCCAGGCTCTTGAGGCCCTGCGCCAGCGTGCCGGAAACACGGCGCACTTCTGCGAGGAAATCCTCGTTCGCAATCGTGTCCCAGATCACGTTGCCGACGGCCATGGCCAGCGGGTTGCCGCCATAGGTCGAGCCATGGCTGCCGGGCTGCATGTGCTCGCCGCAGGCCTCCGTGGTCAGACATGCACCAAACGGAAAGCCCCCGCCAATGCCCTTGGCTGCGCAAAGGATGTCAGGCTCGGCACCGTCGACCCAGTCATGGGCGAACAGTTTGCCGGTCCGGCCCATGCCGCACTGGACTTCGTCAAAGATCAGAACGAGGCCATGCTCGTCACAAAGCTTGCGCAGGCCGATAAGGCATTGGTCCGGCATGGCGCGCACGCCGCCTTCACCCTGCACAGGCTCAACGAGAACAGCCGCTGCCGTCGGGCGGGCCGCAGCTTCCTGCAGGGCCTCATGGTCACCCCATTCAAGATGCACAAAGCCGGGCAGCGCGGGGCCAAAGCCTTCAAGGTATTTCGGGTTGCCGCCAGCATTGATCGCGCCAATCGAGCGGCCATGGAAGGCGCCAGTGAACGTGATGATGTCGATGCGCTCTTCGCGGCCGTTGGCCCAGTGATACTTGCGCGCAGACTTGATCGCGCATTCGATCGCCTCGGTGCCCGAGTTCGTGAAGAAGACGCGGTCGGCAAACGTGTCACGGCAGATCTTGTCGGCCAGCTCCTCGGCGCCGCGCACGCGGAACATGTTGGATGTATGCCAGAGCTTGCCAGCCTGGTCGCGCAGGGCATCAACCAGTGCCGGGTGGGCATGGCCGAGCGCGTTGACCGCGATGCCGGCGATAAAGTCGAGATAGCGGGTACCATCTTCCGTGAAGAGGTAAGGCCCCTGGCCTTCAACGAACACTTCTTCCGGCGGCCGGTAGACGGGCATGATGTGCTGGCGCGGATCGGTCATGATTTCTCCATGCGATTAGCAAGTATGATGGATTTGCGCGTACGCTTGGCGAGACGCTGACCGGAAGTCAACACATAGGCCACTGTCGGGGGACATACCTGCGTCACACGACTGCAATCTTGTGACCTTACAACACGGGTTCCGGAGCGCCCGATGGAGGACGAGATGATCAGGATATGTCTTGCAACATGCCTGCTGGCGGTCACGGCAGCGCCGCTTCACGCTCAGGGCATCGAAGGCTCGGGCGAGGTCGTGACAGACACGCTGGAGGCACTTTCTGTTACCGCTACCAATCAGCCCGTCATCAGCAGACAAATCGTCCGCACAGGGCGCGATGGCCGCAAGACTCAAACGGAATCACTGTCCTCACCACTGGCCGTGGCGGAGACCGCCCAGGCCCTCCCCGTGCTGTCGACAATACGAACGACCGTTCGAAACCGAGACTCGGAACTTGATCTACTGGAGATTATTGCACGGGCCGGAACGATCACCGAAACCGCCACGCCTGATGGCACCACACGGATCATCCGGATTATCCCGGAAGGCGGCCAAGGCACCACATTGATCACGATTACAAAAGATTAATCGAAAAACGATAATATTGATTGACGATTATCAATAACTATATATTGTTAATCGGGAAGACGAGGCGGATCGGACGCGATGTCCAAAACGCCCCCTACCTCACCTGAGCCGTCGTGACGGTTCGCCTCGGCCTTCTCAAATCTGCTTGCTCCCTGGCATGCGGAGGACTTCAATACCTCAACACATCTCCAAAACGGAAAGAGGCGCAAGACCTGAAACAGGATCTCGCGCCTCTCCACCGTTTGCAGCGTTTCCTCCCAGAAACTTGCTTACCCATAGGTCACCAGTTTCACAGGTGTGTCAAGAATGTGTTCAACAAATTTTTCGCGCCCGGGCTTGCATCCGGTTCGAGCCGCTCCAGAAGGAGTAAACAGGATGCCTGTGCCTGCTCGCTCCAGTCGGCCGCAGGAGACAGGGCAAGCGAGGCCTGGCTCTTCAGGATAATCCCGTCGTCGAGAATCTTCAGGCCGTTCGCCTTCAGCGTGGCGCCGGTCGAAGTGATATCGACGATCACATCAGCAGCACCTGTCGTCGGCGCGGCTTCGGTGGCGCCCGCGCTCTCAACCAGACGATACTCGCCGACGGACTTGGCCGCAAAGAAGCGGCGCGTCAGGCGCATATACTTCGTGGCAACGCGCAGCCGCCGGTGATGCAGCTTGCGGAAAGCGGCGCCCGCAGCTTCAAGGTCAGCCATCGTGTCCACGTCGAGCCAGGCCTGCGGCACGGCCACAATCACGTCTGCACCGCCAAAGCCCAGCTGGCGCACAATGCGGAATTCAGACGCGCCGTCAGGCGCGAAATCGTGCAGCAGATCTTCGCCCGTCACGCCGATATGCAGGCTGCCCTCAATCAGGCCGCGCGCAATCTCGCTGGCTGACAGCAAACGCATTTCCACTTCGCCCAGCCCGGCAATCTCCGCCTGATAGCCACGCTCGCCACCAATCTGGCTGACCGGAAATCCAAGCTCGGCCAGCCATTGCTCGGTCTGTTCCTTGAGCCGTCCCTTGGACGGAATCGCGAAAGACAGTTTGCTCATGCCACACTCTCCCGTGCACGGATCACCCGGTCAGGCCTCACGACACCGCCAATGCCGGATGCCTTCGCTCGTCCGCCCGACAGTCCAGCGATCAGGCCGTCATAGCGCCCGCCCGCCGCGATAGGCTGGCGCTCGCTGAGTGCACCCGCAAATATCTCGAAGACAAAACCATCATAATAGGTGAAACGCCGGCCAAAGCCCGACCGGAACTTGCCAGCGTCTGCAACACGCGGGACAGCGGCGATGATCGCCTCTACCCGGCGCGTCACGCGTTCGATCACGCTGTCCAGGCCTTGCAGGCCATGCGCACGCGCGATGCCAGACAGAGCCTCTGCCGTTTCAGGCGCGCTGCAATTTACGCCAGCAAGGGCGGCGAGCACCTTGCGGGCATCTTCCGGCACGCCACCGGCATCCGCCGCAGCCGCCTTCGCCTTCAGGCCCTCCATAATCTCGGTTACAGATCGTGTGCCAATCATCGGGATCGACCGCTCACGCAAGGCATCAAGGAACATGGGTGCCGCAGCTTCAGGTGTGGATGCCGACAATTGATGGGCGAGATCGACCTCAGGCGCGTACGGTGCCCCGGCCAGCAGTTCAGCAACGCCACCTTCCTGGCGGAAGGCCCGCTTTAGCAGGCTGGCGGTGACGCCGTGCAGGCCGAGTGCATCCACGAAAGCCGGGAACACGGAGAGGTCGCCCATCACCATGCGCCAGTTATCAATCCCGCAGGCCGCTACAGCGGCCTGAACGAGCGCGAAAGCCTCCGCATCTTCATCCGGGCTGGAGTCACGGCCAAAACGCTCAAAGCCCACCTGCGTGAATTCCATCGGATCGTCCGGCGAGGCCGGTAGGCGGAAGGCGCGTGCCGCATAGGTATAGGCTTCCGGGCCATTGCGACCGGACGCAAGCCGATCCGCCTCCATGCCCGCGACAGGCAGGGTCAGGTCAGGCCGCATCACCATTTCATTGCCGCGATGATCGGTGAAGACGCAGAGGCGCGCCCGCACCGCTTCGCCCGACAATTCCAGCGGAATGTCAGACGCCAGCACATAAGCCGGGTCGACCGGCCGCGCACCCGTCTGCGCGAAGACCGCGCTGGCCGCTTCGACAATCTGTTCCGGCGTCATCCCTGGGCCTCGACGATCCGCCGTACAGCTTCGACCATTTCGGCGCGTGGCACTTCGATCTGGCCGGGGCGCGCTTCACGGTATTCATCATTGGACTGGATCGCCTTGGCTTTCAGGGCGCCCATTTCGAGGTCCTTGATCGTCACGGTTCCCGCCTCGATTTCATTGCTGCCAACCATGACCACGGCCGGGGCGCCACGACGGTCGGCATACTTCATCTGCCCCTTCATGCCGGACCCACCCATATAGGCCTCCGCGCGCAGGCCTGCGCGGCGCAGCATGGTCGCGATTTCCAGCGCAAGCGCCGGGCTTTCCTTGTCGAGGTTCAGCACGACAACCGGGCCATCCAGTTTCACCGTCTCGCCCATGATGGCGAGCGCCGAGGCCAGACGCGAGATGCCGACCGAGAAACCCGTTGCCGGAACCGTCTCGCCGGTGAACCGCGCCACGAGGTCGTCATAACGTCCGCCACCACCGATCGAGCCTATGCGATACGTCTTGCCGTCATCGCCCGTCACTTCGCGCAGCAGTTCGGCCTCGTAGACCGGGCCGGTATAATATTCGAGACCGCGCACAACCGAGGGGTCAATCACGACATCGCCCTCCGGCGCGCCCAGCGCTTCCAGCGCCACCGCAATGGCTTCCAACTCAGCAAGACCCGCCTTGCCTTCCTCACTATTGCCGGCCGCCTTCGAAAGGTTCGCCAGCGTCTCGGCCCGTGTTGTCGCGCCCGCTTCGGCAAACGCCAGAACAGCCTTCACTTCCGCATCGCCCAGACCAGCACCTTTGGTGAAGTCGCCGCTGTCATCCATCCGGCCCTTGCCGAGCAGGTCAGCCACGCCGGATGAACCAAGCCGGTCGAGCTTGTCGAGTGCCCGCAGAATGGCAAGGCGCGTGTCGGACGAAGTCGCCCCAACACTCTCAAGCACACCATTGAGCAGACGGCGCGTATTCACGCGAATAACGAACTCGCCCGTCTCCATGCCCACGGCGCGCAGGGCTTCAGCGCCCATGGCAATCATCTCGGCATCGGCATGAAAGCCGGGCGCGCCGACCGTATCGGCGTCGCACTGCCAGAATTCACGGAAACGACCCGGGCCGGGCTTCTCGTTGCGCCACACAGGGCCCGCAGCATACCTGCGGAACGGTCTGCCAACGGTCTGGCCTGCCTCGGCAATGAACCGTGCAAGGGGCGCTGTCAGGTCATAGCGCAGCGACATCCACTGCTCATCGTCATCCTGAATGGCGAACACACCGGCATTCGGTTGGTCATCATCAGGCAGGAACTTGCCGAGCGCATCGGCATATTCAAACGCGCCCGTCTCCAGTGCCTCGAAACCCCATTTGCGATAGACGCCGGTGACCGTTTCCACCAGTTTCGCCTGCGCATGGATGAGGCCCTCGCGCTTGTCGGGAAAGCCGCGTGGCTTGCGGGCAAGATCCTTGCCGGTGAGAGGCTGGGTGTCCTTGTCGCTCATATCAAATCTGGTCCTGTTTACCGCCGCGCTCCGCATAGACGGAGACGGTCTGGATGGAAAGGCAACACGTTGCAGAAGCGGGAGCCTGCCGCGGTTCGCCTCATCTGATCTGGTTCTGGGAGATGAACACTTGCAGGAGGCGCAGCCGGACCGGTTCGCGCCTCATTGGCGCGTCACGCGTGATGGTGATGGTGGTGCAATGCGATGTTCATTGAGCTGGCGGATACTGATCCGGCCCGCGAAAGTCAACCGAAATGCCAGCAGCCTCAGGCAGGCTTGCCCGGACGCGTGAAGGGCTTTTCCGCGCCATCGCGACGCGGGATGAGCTTGAAGATGCCGGTGCCCCGCATCAGCAGCTTGTCACCCGTCCAGATGCGCCCCTCGACTGTGATGATGTCTTCAGCCACACCGACCACCTCGCCCTTGCCCTCAATAAAGCTGCCAAGGTTGGCGCCAGACAGGAAGTCGCACATCAGGCGGATGGTCACCCACCACGTGTCCTCATCCTTCTCGACAGCCCCGCCCCACGCCATATCGGCAAAGGTCATGAGCATGCCGCCATGGGCGTTCATCATGCCATTTGTATGGTGCTCCTCGACGCGGAAAGCCCGCGTCAGGCCGCTGGCATCCCGCTTCTCGAACAGCGGTCCGACCTGTCGGCCAAAACCGCGGTGCCATGGCAGCTCGTTATAGCCGGCAGGAATGTCGAAACTCTGGTTCTTGGTAAAATCGTCAGTCATGGATGCGGGATAGCGCCGTCCGGTCGCCAGCGCTAGCCCGTTTAGAGGCCAACAGCTTTCAGCGCCGCAGCCTGCCGCGCGGCCACCGCTTTTACGTCAAAGCCTTCGAGGCTCTCCTCGAACAGGCGGTGATAGTTCACTTCGGCCTTGAGGCGCAGATAGGCCGCGCCGAGGCCGATGGCCGCCCGGTCCATGAAGACAAACTCACGCGGGATCTTCACCGGCCCCTTTTCCTTCAACAGCTTGCGCACCTGGAAGGCTTCCTTGCGGCCATATTCACCGGCCGTGACGCCATCCGCCACCGTGCGCACGCGGTCGTCGAGCAGCGGGCCATAGATGAATCGCGCCCAGATGTTCAGCACTTCGACCAGTTCCCGCGATAGGTTCTTGAAGCCCCATTTCTCATAGGCCGCATAGGCCGCGTCGAAATCGTCACGCAGCATGGCGCGGTATAAGTCCACGACGCCTTCAACAAAATTGGGCGGGAAGATGCGGATGCAGCCAAAGTCCAGCAAGTTGATGCCTGTGCCGCCGCCGGTCACCTGATAGTTCCCGAGGTGCGGGTCGCCGTGGATCACGGCATGGCTGTTGAATGGGCCCCACCAGGTCCAGAACAGCATTTCGGCGATATGGTTACGTGTCTCTTGCGGCGCGCCTTCGAAAGCACCGAGGCGTTCACCATCCAGCCATGTCATCGTGAGCAGGCGATCGGTCGAAAGCTCCGGCACAGGCTCCGGCACCTGCACGAAATCCTTGTCCGCCAGCATGCCCGCATAAAGCGCCATATGTTTGGACTCGCGGGCATAATCGAGTTCCTCGCGCAGGCGGTCGGTCACTTCGCCGACCATTTCGGTCAGGTCGATCGAGCCATCCATGCGCTTGAACAGGCCCAGCATGGCCTTCAGCTGGCCAACATCGGATTCCACCGCGCTGGACATGTCCGGATATTGCAGCTTGCACGCGACGCGTCGGCCATCATGCAAGGTCGCCTGGTGCACCTGCCCAAGTGAAGCCGCATGAGAGGCCTCTTTCTCGAACGCGGCAAATTTGGTGTCCCAGCCCGGTCCAAGCTCCCCGCGCATCCGGCGCTTGACGAAAGGCCAGCCCATGGCGGGCGCCTCGGCCTGCAACTGGCTGAGTTCGTTGGCATATTCCGCTGGCAGGAAATCCGGAATGGTCGACACCATCTGGGCAACCTTCATCAACGGCCCTTTGGACTTGCCGAGTGCAGCAGCGAGCGCCTTCGCGATGCGCTCATCGCTCTGATCCCCGCCAAACAGTGAATTGGCCGCGAAGCTGATGCCCGCGCCGGAAAGGTTGGCGCCCACGCGCGCGGTCCGGGCAAGCCGCCCACTCAGTCGGTTGCGTTCCGGATCAGGCGCGTCAGGTGTGTCGGTCATGCGAGTGATATAGGCGGTTTTGTTGGGAATGGCAGGTGTGACGTTTTGCAAAAGAAGGGCGTCATGGTTGCGGCCTTGGCCTGAGTGGGGCAAGTCTGGAGAGGAAACGTGCTGGAGGCCGCCCAATGAACCCATCTGCAGAGTTCGATGTCGTCATATATGGCGCAACGGGTTTCACGGGACGCCTTGTCGCCGAATACATGAATGACACCTATGGCGTAGGCAAAGACGTCGCCTGGGCCATGGCCGGACGCTCGCTCGACAAGCTCAAGACGGTGCGCGACGAAATGGGCATCCCGAAGTCGGTCGAGCTGATCGTTGCGGATGCCTCAGACCCGAAATCACTTGAGGACATGGTGAAATCGACCAAGTGCGTCCTCACCACGGTCGGCCCTTATCAGCTCTACGGCACACCCTTGGTCGAGGCCTGCGCCACCAATGGCACAGACTATGTCGACCTCTCCGGCGAAGTTGCATGGATGCACGACATGATCGCGGCCTATCAGGACAAGGCGAAGAAGAGCGGCGCGCGCATCGTCTTCTCCTGCGGCTTTGACTCGATCCCTTTCGACCTTGGCGTCCTGTTCCTGCAGAACGAGTCCATGCGCAAGTTCGGCACTCCGGCAGTCCGCGTGAAGGGCCGCATGCGCAAGATGAAAGGCACGTTCTCGGGCGGCACGGCAGCATCAGGGCGCGAGACAATGGCACGCGCCATGCGCGATCCCGAAGTCATGGCCGTGCTGCGCAACCCCTTCTCGCTGACAGGCGGCTTTGTCGGCCCGGACCAGCCGCATGGCATGAAAGTGATGGAGGACGAGGATTTCGGCGCCTGGGCGGCCCCCTTCATCATGGCGCCGATCAACACCAAGAACATCCATCGGTCGAACGCGCTGATGGGCCATCCTTACGGCGAGGATTTCGTCTATGACGAAATGATGCTGACCGGCCCCGGCGATGCCGGCAAGGCAGCGGCCGAAGCCGTCGCCAGCGACAATTCCATGGGCGGCGGAGACGGCCCCAAGCCCGGCGAAGGCCCGTCCAAGGAAGAACGCGAGGCCGGACTCTATGATTTCGGACTGCTTGGCATCACCAAGGACGGCGATCGCCTGCGGGCAACTGTCACCGGCGACAAGGACCCCGGCTACGGCTCGACCTCCAAGATCATCTCCGAAGCCGCGCTCTGCCTCGTCAAGGATTGCGCGGACCTTTCAGGCGGCATCTACACGCCCGCCGCCGCCATGGGCCTCAGCCTCGTCGGCCGTCTGCAGTCCCATGCCGGATTAACCTTCGATATCGACAATTGAGGCGAAAGGGTGACAAGCACCCTTTTTTCAGGCTATAGGGCCCGCGTCCGCCCCTGACGGCGGTCGCAACACGAGAGTCGTTAGTCGCCTCAAGCCCCGCCGGACATGATGATCCGGACATGTTAAGTACCCCCACAATAAACCAATCCGGCCGCTGCGATCATAACGCCAGCGCCGATGGCCGGATCATCCGGCCGCAAGAAGGACCTGTCGCCCTATGTCGTACAAGACCCTGCTGACCGAGTTTGACGCCGAAACCGGTGTCGCCGTCATTACCCTTAACCGCCCGGACCATCTCAACGCCCTGAACGACGAGATGATGACGGAGCTGACCCATGCCATCAACCGCGTCGAAGCCGACAAGGATATTGGCTGCATCGTGCTGACCGGCTCGCGCAAGGCGTTCTCCGGCGGCGCAGACGTCCGCGAGCTTATGGATCAGGATTATCCGGCCGCTTATTACGAAGACCTCATCACCCGCAACTGGGAGCGCACGTCGAGCGCCCGGAAACCGATGATCGCAGCCGTTAGCGGCTATGCCGTCGGCGGTGGCTGCGAACTCGCCATGATGTGCGACATCGTCATTGCCGCTGATACAGCCCGATTCGGACAGCCCGAAATCCGCCTTGGCGTCATGCCCGGTGCCGGCGGAACGCAGCGACTTGCACGTTTTATAGGCAAGTCGAAAGCCATGGAACTCTGCCTGACCGGCCGGATGATGGAAGCCGCCGAGGCTGAACGCTGCGGTCTGGTGGCGCGCGTTGTTCCCGCGGACGACCTGATGGACACCGTCAAGGAGATGGCCCGCACGATTGCCGCGATGCCGCGTGCTGCAGCAATGATGACGAAAGAGGCCATAAACGCCGCCTACGAAACACCGATGTCCCAGGGCATCCGGTTTGAGCGTCGCCTGTTCCAGTCGCTGTTCGCTACCGAGGACCAGAAGGAAGGCATGGCCGCTTATGTCGAAAAGCGTTCTGCCCACTTCAAGGACCGGTAAGACGGGCGACTGAGCCCAACTATTCTCTATTCGGACAGGATTGTGCTACCGTGAAGGCGCCCAGAGGACGGGGCGGCTATACAGCAGGGGGACAAGCCTATGGCTGAGGTAGATGCAGCATCGACCGGACTGATCATCAGTGTACTGGTGGCCTTGGTTGTCGTTGGCGGCGCGGTAGCGGCCTTCCTCTACCGGTCACGAGTGCCCGGTCTGGTGCCCGGCGATGACGAAACCTATCTCATCCGCAGCGCCGAAGGGCGTATCCTGGCCCTGACAGCCGACATGAAGATAAGGCCCGAAGACCCGCGCATCGTGCAGTTCCAGAACCGCAAGCAGCTGCGCTTCCCGGTCTACGACCCGCGCTTCAACGCGCTCACCTATGACCGGCTTGTTACCGACACAGGCGCCATTTCCCTGCGCATCCACACAACCACACCCTTCCCGTTCACCGCCGTCACAAATGACGGGCACACTGTGACAATCACACCGTCTGTCAGCTTCGGCGTCGACCCTGCCCGCGTGACGGATCTCGCCCGGCTCGGCGATTTCGGTGATCAGTTCGAGCGGCGCATTCGTTCCGCCTTTTCCGGCGCCATCGGGCGTCGCAAGGATGAGCAGCTACGCGAGAGCCACCACGAGATCGAACAGGAAGTGACGCAGGAACTGGCGGGCGTTGAGGCCGGAACGGATGCGCTGGGCGTTCCGCTCGGCATTTCCGTTTTCGAGGCACGATTCAGCTATCGCGATGGCGCGACCCTACCCAGTGAAGTGGTCATCGCACCCGATCCCGGCGCCGCCCTCAACATTGCCTCAGGCCCCACAGACGCCGACAGCCCTGACACAGGCGCTCCGCAGCGCGTGGCGCTTGCCCCCGCTGCCGCACCCGGCACAAGCGCCGCACATGGCAGTGAGACGCCCGGCGCCATGCAGTTTCTCGGTACGGACCTCGATAAATTGCTCGACCAGTTCCGCGACCGCAGCCCCGAACAGATCGCCACCCTGCTCAGCCTGATGGAAATGCAGACACGGCAAAATATTGTCTCGATGCTCAGTAAATCCGGGGGTCTCGTGGTGTTTTCAGCCCGGGAACTTGGTTTGGAAGGCAACCCGGCCCTGCAGGAACGCCTGAACGCGGTCGATAGCGCGGTAGATGATCAGGCGAAAACTGAGTAGAACCGGCCCTTCAGGTCAGAATTCTATCAGCATCCCAGTTGACGCCTTCGCACCGTTTATGTATGCCCCCGCCTTCAGCTTGAGGGAGGTCTCCTTCGAGCTTCAGGAGTTAGATATGGCAAATACCCGTTCCGCCAAGAAGATGGTCCGCAAGATTGCGGCTCGTACCGAAGTCAACAAAGCGCGCCGCTCGCGTGTGCGCACGTATGTTCGCAAGGTCGAGGAAGCCATCGCCGCAGGCGACAAGACAGCTGCACAGGAAGCCCTGCGCGTTGCACAACCCGAGCTGATGCGCGCCGTCACCAAGGGCGTGATGCACAAGAATACATCTTCGCGTAAAGTCTCGCGCCTCTCGGCTCGCGTCGGCGCTATGGGCTGAGGCCCTTCCCGGACGAAAGTCCAGGACCAAAATTTCAAACCCGCCCGGTTCGCGCTTGGCGGGTTTTTTATTGCCTTGAATTTAGGATCAAGTCCTCGCCAAGGTCACCTCGGCGTGGTCTACTTGCCCTATGCTTTTCCGGGACCCGTTTCTGCAGATTCAGGCAGCCCGCGCGGCCAGGTCTGCGTGTTTGCTACAGCTGCAAAATATGCAAAAATTTACTACAGAAAATGACCCGAATTTCACAGCCAATATCCCGTAGGTGGTGTTGACAGAACATTCGCGAACGATTGCGCAGAACGACTCACTCACAAAAAAAATGCACAGGGTAAGAGGCTGATTTTGATGGCCTTTTGGTTACATGGCTAAAGAGTCAACTGACCAATTCCCGCGATAGAAAAAAAGTAACACTTGTCAGTAAAACCGCTGGAAGTTACCTTGTGGATATCAGCTAAAAACTCTCCCTGCACGGAGTACTAACGGGGCCCAGATGTTAATCTGGAGGGAGAGTTGCGTGCCTGCTGGTCATGACGAAACATAACAAGAAAATGGGGCTCGGCGATGGACCGAAATACACTTTTTGATTCTGAGCAAGGCGTAGAGTTCTCGGGCATGGAAAAGGGAAGCAATATCCCGGGGCAATCGATCTGGAAGCAGGTTCGGGCAAAGCTCGCGACTGTCTTGAATGCAACCGACTATGATCGTTGGATCGAAGACCTGCGCCTTATCGCAGAGGTTGACGGCGAGATCGTGATCGCGGCACGCGATCCGCTTGCCTATGATCGTGTTCTGGCTGAACACAAGCGGCTGATCCAGCGCACGTGGCGCGACTTTGACCCGGCACGCCGTGGCATCCGTCTGGAATGCTGGCGCAATGCCCGTGCAGAAGTGCGCGAGCTGGTATCGGACCCTTGGGCCGATGTTGCGCCCGAACCGGCGCCACAGCCCGCACCGGCTGCGGCATCCGGCGGCAATGGCGCTGATGGCGGCAAGACGACGGTTGCACCGACAGCAACCGGCGCGCCTGACATGACCTTCGGCACGCTCGTCACCGGCGAGTCCAACGAGATTGCCGTGCAGCTCGCACAGCGCATCGCACTGGGTCAGACCGTCGGCACATCCACGGCGCTCATCTATGGGCGTCAGGGCACCGGCAAGACGCATATCCTCTATGCCCTCAAGAATGAGGTCGAAGCGCATGAACCTGATCGTGTCGTCGTCTACCTGACGGCCGAGGAATTCATGTCGGCCTATCATGACGGCGTGAAGGTCAAGGACACGAGCGCCCTGAAAAAGCGCCTGCGCTCTGCCACCCTTCTGCTGATCGACGACCTGCACCGGATCGCCGGCAAGCCCGGCACGGAAACCGAGCTTTACCAGAACATCCGCGAAGTCACCGGCAATGGCGGTCTCGTGGTTCTGGCAGGCGATGAAGCCCCCGGTGATGTCACTGGCTTCGGCCCCCGCATGCGGGCTGAACTCAAAGGCTCGATCGCTGTCGAGGTCGGCCTGCCCGATGCCGGCATGCGCCGCGAGATCCTCGTGCGTCTGGCCAACCATATCGAAGCCGGTCACCCCAGCTTCGTTCTGACGGATGAAATGATCGCCCGCATCAATGCAGGCATTCGCGGCCCGGGCCGTGAACTCACCGGCGCCATCTGGAGCCTCTATACGGAAGCCGGCTTCGGTGAGCGTGCGCCAACCATGGACATGCTCGACCGCGTCATCCGCCGCCATCAGGGAGAAGTAAAAGTGCCGACAATTGAATTGGTGAAGCGCGCCACGATGAAAGTCTTCGGTATTTCGAAGAGCGACCTCGAAAGCCCCTGCAAGGCACGTGCTGTCGTGTATCCGCGTCAGGTCGCGATGTATCTCTGCCGCGAAAAGACCGGCAAGTCGCTGCCCCAGATCGGTCACAGCTTCGGCAAGCGGGACCATACGACAATCCTCTATGCCCACCGCAAGGTGTCCAAGAACATCGCCTCGGATCCGGAGCTTGCCGGTGACATTGCCCGTGTCTCGGAGACCATCTTCGAACTCCAGGCGGCAGGCGTAAACTAGCACCGCCAGGTTGCCCTCGGGCAATTCCGCATCGGCGCTTGGCTTTTCCGCCCGATTGTTTAAGTGTTCTTAGCCCGCTCTCCACCGGAGGGCGGGCTGATTCTACCGCGGGCTACCCGCCCAACCGGAACGAACCAGCCCAATTGAAATAAGCAAGGCAGACAGGCGCGCTCCGGCGCCCGTGATGGACGGACCAACAGATGAAGCTAACGATTGAACGCAGCGATCTCCTCAATGCCCTTTCGCATGTGCAGAACGTTGTCGAGCGCCGCAACACCATTCCGATCCTCTCGAACGTCCTGTTACAGGCCGCCAAGGGCGAGCTGAAGCTTACCGCCACCGACCTCGATATCGAGGCCGTCGACAGCGCGGATGCCAAGGTATCCCACGAAGGCGCTGTCACCGCGCCGGCCGGTACGCTGTTCGACGTGATCCGCAAGCTGCCTGCGGGCGCCGAGGTCGAGCTTGAAACCCAGGCAGACAACCAGCGCCTGACCATCCGCGCCGGCCGCTCACACTTCGAACTGCCGACCCTGCCCGCCTCTGACTTCCAGACCATGAGCGGCGATGACGGCGCGACGGCATTTTCGGTCGACGCGAAGGACTTTGCCCGCCTGATCGACAAGACCCGTTTCGCCATCTCCACCGAAGAGACGCGCTACTACCTGAACGGCGTCTATTTGCACGGCGCCAAGAATGACGACGGCGACGCAGTGCTGCGCACGGTCGCCACCGATGGTCACCGCCTCGCACTCGCCGAGATCCCGGCTCCCAAGGGGGCCGAAACGCTTGAAGGCGTCATTGTTCCCCGCAAGGCCGTGGCCGAAGCCCGCCGCCTCATTGATGCGACGGACGGCGATATCGATATCGAAGTGTCCGACACCAAGATCGTCGTACGCGCTGGCCGCGCCGTGCTCACATCGAAACTGATCGACGGCTCGTTCCCTGATTACGCGCGCGTCATTCCCAAGGGCAATGACAAGAAACTCATTGTCGACAACAAGGCCTTCGAAGCCGCTGTGGATCGCGTCTCGACCGTCTCGGCAGAGCGCTCGCGCTCGGTGAAACTGTCCCTGTCCGAAGGCAAGCTGACCCTCGCGGTCAACCATGCCGAAACCGGTGCCGGTACCGAGGAAATCGAAGCCGAGTACAGCTCCGATGCCATGGAGATCGGCTTCAACGCGAAATACCTGCTCGACATTGCCGGCCAGATCGAAGCCGACACGGCCGAGTTCATGTTCAACGACCCGGCCTCGCCTGCGCTCGTCCTGGATCCGTCTGACGATTCCGCACGCTATGTGCTGATGCCGTTGAGAGTGTAGCGCGTCACGTTTGGTAACGCAGCGCCATTGGAGAAGATCGGGTCCCGGCTTTTGACGTGTAGCCGCCAACTATCTTGCATGCAGGCATGACAGCTCTCACGCGCCTCTCGTTGACCGACTTCCGCAATTACGCGTCTCTCTCCCTGCCGCTCGACGGTCGCCATGTCTGCCTGTTCGGCGCCAACGGCGCAGGCAAGACGAACCTGCTCGAAGCCGTCAGCCAGCTCGGCCCGGGGCGCGGGCTGCGCTCCGCTACCCTGCCGGAAATGATGCGCAAGGATGCCCCCGGCAGCTGGACCGTCGCCGCGACGCTCGACAATGACCAGAAGATCGGCGTCGCCCTCGAAACCGGATCGGGCGCCAAGCGCAACGTGCGCATCGACGGCGCCTCCGCGACCGCGTCAGACTTGGCTGACCTCATCCGCATCGTCTGGCTCACGCCCTCCATGGACGGCGTCTTTCGTGGCGGTGCATCCGACCGGCGCCGCTTTCTTGATCGGCAAGTCATGGCGCACATTCCGACCCACGGCCGCGCCGCCAGTCGCTATGAACAGGCCATGCGCGAACGCAACGCGTTGCTCGAACGCGGCCATGTCGATCCGGCCTGGGCCGATGCCATAGAGGCGCGCATGGCGGAAGCCGGCGCAGAGATGGCCATCAACCGGGCCCAGGTACTTGAAGCGCTGCAAGTCGCCATCGAGCTGCGCCCTGACGGCCACTTTCCCAAGGCAGACCTCGCCCTCGAAGGCGACGCGGAACAGGCCGCCCTGCGCGGCGACGATTTCAAGACCATCTTCGAAACACTCGCCGAAACCTTCCGCACGACGCGCCGGCGCGACATTGCCGCTGGCCGCACGATTGACGGCCCGCATCGCTCAGATCTGGTTGTCATTCACCGGCCTACGGGCGCGCCCGCCCGCGATGCATCCACCGGCCAGCAAAAGGCGCTGTTGATCGGCCTGATCCTCGCATCGGCAGGCGCCCTGCGTGCCGATGGCGATGGCCCTGCGCCACTGCTCCTGCTTGATGAGGCGGCGGCACACCTCGACCCCGACCGGCGCTCAGCCCTGTATGAAGAGCTCGGCGCGCTCGGCGGGCAGGCCTGGCTGACCGGAACCGAGCGTTTTCTCTTCGAGGCATTCGGCGACAAGGCCCAGCGTGTGCGCGTTGAAGACGGCGCAGCCCGCGTCGAGGACTAGTCAGGCACCACCCGCGTGAACCAGTCAATCAGCAAGGGATTGACCTCCTCGTGCCGCTGATAGTTCAGGCCATGCGCACCGCCTTCAATAATCCGGACATCCGAGCCGGGGACTAGGGCAACCAGTTCGGCGGCGCTCGATATGCCGACAGTTTGGTCTTCATCCCCGAACACGGCCATGACGGGCGTATCGGTTTTCTGCGCGACAGCGCTGAACAGCATTTGCCGGTTCGACATCGGAAAATTCCGCAGGGTCGACAGCAAGGCCTTGCCATAACCACGATAGTCCATCTGGCGCGTGACATCCCCCTGCAGGCGGTTTTCCGGCGAAAGGGCACTCTCGTCATATTGCGGATCGCCAAGCAGGATGCCTCGTCCGAATACCTGCCAGATCCAGTCACCGACTACAGGCACCTTGAGAAGTGCCGCCCCCAGGCCGCCATCTCCTTTCACGTCCAGCCCCGCAGGCACGAACAGGAAGACGCGCGACACGCGCTCGGGATGACGCCCGGCAAAAGCCATGACGATCGGCCCTCCCATGGACAGGCCAACCATACCGACAGGCTCGATCAGGCCAAGGCCATCAAGCAAGTCCATAAGCTCCTGGTCGTAGAAGTCTTCGTCATAAGGCCCTTCAGGGCGGTCAGACCAACCACGCCCGAAATGATCATACTGGACGACCCGAAACCCGGCATCGACAAGCGCTGAAGCATTCTGCTCGAAGATGAAAGCTGGCGTTGAAAACCCATGTACCATCACGATGACATTGCCATCTTCCGGGCCGCGCGCCTGGTAATGAAGCTGACCGTCGGTAGCCTGGAGGAACGCGCCTGGCGCATCGGCTCGCGCCTCGGCATCCATGACTTTCAAATCCTTGCCGGCCCACCAGTAACTGCCCACGAGCAATGCGGCGACGATACCGATCGCCCACAAGAGCGCCTTTGTCATGTTTCCATCCCGCACTAACTGACGGGGAAACCGTCAGACTTGTTATATATCGATGTTTATCAAGCCAAAAACGTCGTTTGCGCAAGTCTGGAATTAGCGCATCAATCTTCGGGCACCATAATGCCCCATTCTAGTCGCCAAGTGACCGCTCCGCGCCATATCGGACGTGATCTGTCACGCTTGCGTCAGCTTCACATGTTTCCAGTCAATCGCTTTCGGGGTGTGGATCATCGCGCTCAGGCGGTCTAGGTAGGGATCAACACAGTTTCCGGAGATATGCCCATGAAGACCCGCGCCGCCGTTGCCTTTGAAGCCAAGAAACCGCTCGAAATCGTGGAGCTGGACCTGGAAGGCCCGAAGGCTGGCGAAGTCCTCGTCGAAATCATGGCGACCGGCATCTGCCACACTGATGCCTACACGCTCGACGGGCTCGACAGCGAAGGCCTGTTCCCCAGCGTGCTCGGCCATGAAGGCGCAGGCATCGTGCGTGAGGTTGGCGCAGGCGTCACCAGCGTGAAGCCGGGCGACCATGTCATCCCGCTCTACACGCCCGAATGCCGCCAGTGCAAAAGCTGCCTCTCCGGCAAGACCAATCTCTGCACCGCCATTCGCGCCACGCAGGGCAAGGGCCTGATGCCGGACGGCACCAGCCGCTTCTCCTACAAGGGCCAGACCATCTACCATTACATGGGCTGCTCCACCTTCTCGAACTTCACCGTCCTGCCGGAGATCGCCGTCGCGAAAATCCGCACAGACGCGCCCTTCGACAAGGCCTGCTATGTCGGCTGCGGCGTCACCACCGGTGTTGGTGCCGTCACCAACACGGCCAAGGTCCAGGTCGGCGACAATGTCGTCGTGTTCGGCCTCGGCGGCATCGGCCTTAACGTGCTGCAGGGCGCGCGCATGGCAGGCGCCGACAAGATCATCGGCGTCGACATCAACGACTCCAAGAAGGAATGGGGCGAAAAATTCGGCATGACGCATTTCGTCAATCCGAAGAACACCAAGGACGTAGTCGCCCACATCGTCGAGCTGACTGATGGCGGCGCGGACTATTCCTTCGACTGTACCGGCAACACCGACGTGATGCGTCAGGCCCTCGAATGCTGCCATCGCGGCTGGGGCACGTCGATCATCATCGGCGTGGCAGAGGCTGGCAAGGAAATCTCGACCCGTCCGTTCCAGCTCGTCACCGGACGCAACTGGCGCGGCACGGCCTTCGGCGGCGCCAAGGGCCGTACCGACGTGCCGAAGATCGTCGACTGGTACATGAACGGCAAGATCCAGATCGACCCGATGATCACCCACGTCATGGGCCTCGAAAAGATCAATGACGCCTTCGACCTTATGCATTCCGGCGAGAGCATCCGGAGTGTCGTCGTCTACTAATTCAGTTCCAACAGGAGAGAGAGCTAAAATGTACAGCCACATGATGGTCGGCACCAACGACCTGGAAAAATCGAAGACCTTCTACGACGCCCTGTTCACATCGGTTGGTGGCAAGCCCGCGATCACCGATCCGAAGGGCCGTCTTGTCTACCTGCACAATGGCAGCGTCTTCCTCGTGACACCGCCCATCGACGGCAAGCCTGCTACGTCTGGCAATGGTATGACGATCGGCTTCGCAGCAGCCACGACGGACGAAGCCGATGCCTGGCACAAGGCCGGCGTTGCCGCTGGCGGCAAGGCCATTGAAGACCCACCGGGCTGGCGCGGCGAAGGTGCAGGCCGCCTCTACCTCGCCTACCTGCGTGACCCGGACGGCAACAAGCTCTGCGCCCTGCATCGCGGCTAGGCTGAATATGACGGACTGGAACCTTCCCTGGAAGGCCAGCTGCCTGTGCGGCGGCGTGCAGATGAAAATCTCCGCGCCGCCCATGGTCACAATGGCCTGCCATTGCCGTGGCTGCCAGAAACTGACGAGCGGCCCCTACTCGCTCTCCATGTTCCTGCCGGATGCGGGTTTCGAAGTCATCGCAGGTGCGCCCGTGGTCGGTGCACTGAAGGGCGAGCACAAACACTTCTACTGCCCGGACTGTCTGTCCTGGCTCTTCACGCGCCCCGCCGGCATGGACATGGTCAATCTGCGGTCGACCATGCTCGATAATGCCGCCTGGGCCGCCCCGATCATGGAAACCGGCACAGCCACCCGTTTGCCTTTCGCGCAAACCGGGGCAGAGTTCTCATATGAGGGGTTCCCCGAAATGTCTGACTTCCCGACGATCATGCAGGCCTTTGCAGATCACGGCGCCAGACCGGACAACAGCTGATGGAAAGAGAGACGAACATGATGAAATGGGCATTGATGGGCACGGCACTTGCCGCCCTCACCGGCTGCGTTGCAGTCGAAGCCAATGAAGTTGCGGCGAAAACCACCGTCAGCCATTTCGGCAGCCAGGCGATGGGCGGCACGCAGCTGCCGTTCTCTAAATCGGTCACCGCAGGCGACACAATCTACATTTCCGGCGAACTCGGCACGGACCCGGCCACCGGCAATCTCGTCACGGGCGGCACAGGCCCCGAAACGACGCAGATTTTCATCAACATGGAACGCACGCTCGCGAGCCAGGGCGCAGATCTCTCCAACATCGTGAAATGCACCGTCTACCTCAACGACATCGACAATTTCGGCGAAATGAATACCGCCTACAAGGCCGCCTTGCCTGATCCAAAGCCAGCCCGCGCAACCGTCGCCGTGACGGCCCTCGCGATGGGCGCCAGCCTTGAGATTGACTGCATCGCGGTGAAGTCATGAGCGACGAGGCAAACAAGGACTGGAAGCTCAAGCTCCGCTATGGACAGACGACAACCGACTTCCAGCATTTCGCCATGATCGCCGATGGCGCCGTGGTCGAACCAAATCCCGACTTCAAGACAGAGGTCGGACCGTCCGTCCTGTCGATGAAAGCCTGGGCCAAGGATACTGAGGAAGCCGCCGAAATGATGATCGCCATCAGCAATCATCTCGGCTTCAAGATGGCCGGCAAGATCGATATCTACGCCACCGATCCGGACGAGGCGCCCAAGGAAAAGCCTTACGGCTACGACCTGAAGTTCACGCCCTACGTAGCGGACCCGAAGTTGCAATAGCATGTTCGGCCGCGATGATCCGCCATCGCTGGAGCCGATTAAGTCAGCATCCATCCGCTGGATCATCGAGGCGGCAATTGCGGAGGGTAACAGGGTTAGCGTGATTGCACCCTGGACGCTCGCCCTCGTCGCGCACATGCGCGACCCGCTATCAGCCGCGTTGCGCCAGACCGTCGCGAAGCGGTTCCCGGCCTTGGCGCATTTCACCGAGGCCGGCACACCTCACAACAGGGCCCATGAAGGCTATATCGAAGCGGGGTTCTCTGTGTCATTCCCGCTGCCGGACTAAGCCAGCTTCAGCCGATAGTCCTTGCGTGCCAATCGCGCTGGAAGGCGGAAATCCATAAGCGGCGCGCCGCCTACACCATCCAGCAGCTCCGCAAGTCGCGCCTTTGCCTCCGGCGTCATGGCATCAATCTCGTCCGTCACGGCCTGCAGGCGCCAGAGCGGGAAGCTCCGCGCCGCGCAGTCGCCATCGAAACCGCCGGTCATGAACTCGACCATGCCAAAGCCACGCGGCACATCGGTCCCTGCGCTCGCCGTCTTCACCCACTCGCCAAACAGCGCCGATGTCTTGACGATCATCGGCATCTGCTCACTCATCTGACGACTGAGTATCGGCTCCAGTGTTGTCGGCACGCCGTCATCCGGCAACAGCTCGCCATTGCCCTGTTCGCCCGCCTGCACACGGCGCACATAGTCCGCCACCTTTGGCGCCAGCTTTTCCATGATCCGCCCGCTCTCCGGGTCGCGCAGCAGGTGCGCGTAGAGCGGTCCGTTGAACGCAAAGTCGCCCAGCGACGGCCGGTCGCCCAGCAGGTAGGTGTGATGACGCAAGTGCTCCGTCATGTCTTTCAGGAAGGCCTCATAGGCCGCTTCGACGCCCGGGATGTTGTCCTCGCTCACGCCCAGCATGGCCACGGCGCCCTTGAAGCGTTCGCCATTCTTCCGGCCGATCGCATATTGCTCGGGCGGCGGGGCGTCCGGCGCCGAGATGCGCCCGAACTCGCCATAGGCCCAGTCCTCGTTATAGTTCCAGCGATAGTGCATCGCCGGCAGCACGAGCCACTCGTCGGCATACAGCTCCATCAGTAGCGACACGACACGCTGCACCGGGCCGTCCGGCATCACGCGCGGCCCATCCGGCGTTGCGGCTTCCACGGCGGCGACAATGTCCGCCGTGTCCTGCACCACTTCGCCATCCGGCATCACCATGACGGGAATCACCGGCCAGCCGACCTTGGGCAGAATCACATCGCGGTAGACTTCGCGCGTGGCGATGCGCTCCTCGAAATCTGCCCCGCGCCAGCGCAGATAGGCGCGCGCCTTGCCCGAAAAGTAACTGACCTCCGCGCCATAGAGAACATAACCGCTCATACCTTGATCCTTCCGCCCGGTTCGGGCCATGCTTGGCGCCAACCCGAAGGAGCGCTTTTTCATGACCCTAACCCCCGTATCCTCATGGGCAAGCTTTGGCGGCACACTCTCTGTGCATGACCATGAAAGCACAGTTACCGGCACAACGATGCGCTTTGCCGTCTACACCCCCCCGCAGGCGAAAAAAGGCCCGGTCCCTGTCCTCTGGTACCTGTCCGGCCTCACCTGCACCTGGGCCAATGTGATGGAGAAGTCCGGCCTCCAGCGCGCCGCTTCCGAGCATGGCATCATGATCATCGCGCCCGACACCAGCCCGCGCGGACCAGGCGTGCCGGATGACGACGCCTATGATCTCGGCCAGGGCGCCGGCTTCTATCTCACCGCCACCGAGGCACCGTGGGACAAGCATTTCCGCATGGACCAGTATGTCACCCGCGAACTCCACGCGGTCATCGCTGCGAACTTCCCGGCCGACATGGAACGCCAGGGCATATTCGGCCACTCCATGGGCGGCCACGGCGCGCTTACGCTCCACTTCAAATATCCCGACACCTATCGCTCCTGCTCGGCCTTCTCGCCGATCACCAGTCCGTCGCGCGTGCCATGGGGCGAGAAAGCGTTCACCGCCTATATCGGCCCGCCCTCGATTGCGTGGGAACAGTATGATGCCACCGAACTCGTCCAGAACCGCCAGACGGATGCCCACATCCTGATTGATACCGGCAAGGCCGACCAGTTCCTTGAGCCCCAGCTAAAGCCTGAAATCTTTATCGAGGCCTGCGAGACATCAGGTCAGGCGCTGACCTACCGCCTGCATGAAGGCTACGGCCATGACTACTATTTCATTGCCACGTTCATGAGCGATCACATCGCCCACCATGCCAAGGCGCTGAAAGCCTAGACCGCTTTGGCGTGACGTCGGGGCGCCGGTTTGAACCGGCCATCGAAGCTCTGGGCAACCGTCCGCAACATCACCCGCGCCGATAGCGGCACGGTCACAACGCCGCCATTCACCGTGCACAAGCCCGCCGGCACAAGGAAACGCGCGGTCTCCAGCGCATCGTCCAGCGCGTCCGGCGCTGCGCCCATCTCGGCGCACACCTCTTTCACGTCGACCCGCAGGTCGCACATCAGGCGTTCGATCGCACGGGCACGAAGGCGGTCATCCTCCGTCAGCGCGATCCCTCGCTCACTTGGCAGCCGACCGGCCTGAATCGCATCCCGCCAGGCGTTGCGATCCTTCAGGTTCTGGACATAGCCCTCGGCAAATTGCGAGATGGACGATGTGCCAAGCCCGACAAGCGTGTCGCAAGGGTCGTCGGTATAGCCCTGAAAATTGCGCCGCAGCTGTCCCGCCTTTGCCGCAATGGCGAGGCTGTCATCTTCCCGTGCGAAATGGTCCAGCCCGACCGGCACATAGCCCGCGTCCAGCAGGATGGCCGTCGCCGCCTCGGCCTGCGCGAACCGCGCCTCAATGTCCGGCAACATGTCTTCGGGGATCGCCGCCTGATGCTTCGCAAACCACGGCACATGCGCATAGCCGAACACCGAGATGCGCGATGTGCCCTGCAGCACGGCGAAAGCCGCCGCTTCTTCCACATCGGCCACGGTCTGGCCCGGCAGGCCATACATCAGGTCCATGTTGTGCTTCGTGATCCCAGCGGCATTGAGGCGGGCAATCACTCGCTCCACCTGCGCGCGCGGCTGCACCCGGTTGATGGCTTTCTGCACATCCAGGTTCAGCGTCTGCACGCCCAGGCTCACACGATTGACGCCCGCCCCCGCCATAGCCTCGACCTGCGCCTCCGAAAGAACACGCGGGTCCAGCTCCATGGCAATCTCGGCATCGGCCCGCATGGCAAACCGCTTGCCGATATGGCCGATCAGCGAGGCCATATCTTCCGGCCGCAACGAATTGGGAGACCCGCCACCAAAGTGAAGATGTGCCAGCCCGCCATGCGGCCCCATCGCATCCGCCCAGAGATCGATCTCGGCATGCAACGTTTCAACATAGGCCGCGATCCGGTCATAGCCGTTCGGCACCGTGGTCGCGCAACCGCAATACCAGCAGAGCTTGTCGCAAAACGGGATATGCGCATAGACGGAGATCGCGGACCCGGGCGTCACCCCCGCTGCCCAGGCCCGCGCCTCCTCCGCCCCCACGGCCGGCGCAAAGTCTGCTGCCGTCGGATAGCTTGTGTAACGCGGCACCGGCCGCTGCGCGAAGGTCATCCAGCTCTGTTTCATGCAGGGACAGCTAGCAAAACAGGCAGTCGCCGGAACTCCGGAAAACCCCCTAGTCCCATGCTCGACCCGCCGGGATGCGAGTGCTAGCGTCCCGGCAAAGGAGCCCTTCATGATCAAATCTCTCGCCGCCCTCGCTGTCACGCTTTGCCTGGCCACGGCCGCCCACGCAGGCGAGGACGATTTCGTCGCCGGCACGCTTGTGCCCGACTATGGAAAATATGCCCCTCGCGAGAGCGCAACGCTGCCGGAAGGCACGGTCATGAAAGTGGCCTTCGACATGTCCAAGGCCGCCGCGGACGGCGAAATCAGCAACGATCTCGTCAAAGTAGCGCGCTTTCTCAACATGCATGCTGGCTCGGGTGTCGCACTTGAGAACCTGTCCGCCGCCATAGTCGTTCACGGCGCTGCCTCGGCTGACCTGCTGACAGCCGAAAAGCTCGGCTATGCAAACCCCAATGCGGGCATCATCGCTGAACTCCTTGCCGCTGGCGCCACGATCGACCTCTGCGGAACCACCGCGGCCGTGCGTGACATCGCGCAGGAAGATCTCCTGCCCGGAATCACGATTTCCCTGTCCGCAATGACGTCCCATGCCCTGCTGCAGCAGGCTGGTTACACGCTCAACCCCTTCTGAGGGCTATGACAGCCGCAGTAGCAATGCGGCCTGAAACGTGCAATGAGCGGCAAAACCTCGCTCCGTTCCACGCAAGAACGGTGCGCTGCGCATGGATTCCCCGCGCACGCCCTTGAAAGACATATGCTAAATGACTGATACCACCCTCGTTCCTCCGGCCCTTGCCGAGGCGCTCGCCGCACGTGGCTATGAGAGCCTCACACAAGTGCAATCTGCTGTGATTGCAACAGAGCTGACTGGACAAGACCTCCTCGTTTCCGCGCAAACCGGCTCCGGCAAGACCGTTGCCTTCGGCCTCGCCATGGCTGGCGACCTGCTTGATGGCGCTGATAAGTTCGGAAATGCCGATGCGCCCCTCGCCCTGATCGTTGCGCCCACCCGTGAACTTGCCCAGCAAGTCGCGCGCGAACTGCAGTGGCTGTACGCCCCTACAGGCGCCCGCATGGCCACCTGCGTCGGCGGCATGGACATGCGGGAAGAGAAAAAGGCCCTCGCACGCGGCGCCCATATCGTCGTTGGCACGCCCGGCCGCCTTTCTGACCACATCAAGCGCGGTTCGCTTGTCACGTCCGACATGCGCGTTGTCATCCTCGATGAGGCCGACGAAATGCTCGACATGGGCTTCCGCGACGAGCTTGAGCACATCCTGCAGGATACGCCCGCTACGCGCCGCACGCTCCTTTTCTCCGCCACTGTGCCAAAAGGCATCGCTGCCCTTGCTGGCCGCTACCAGCGTAATGCCGTGCGCGTTACCACCGAGGATGAAAAGTCCCAGCACGTCGATATCGAATACAAGGCCCTGCTCGTCGCCCCCGGCGACGAAGAGAACGCCATCGTCAATATCGTCCGCCATTCCGACAGCGAAAGCGCGCTCGTGTTCTGTACGACGCGCGCAGCCGTCAACAAGCTGATGAGCCGCATGGGCAACCGGGGTTTCCCCGTCGTCGCCCTTTCCGGCGAGCTCAGCCAGAAGGAACGCTCCAACGCGCTCCAGTCGCTGCGTGATGGCCGCGCCCGCGTCTGTATCGCAACGGACGTCGCCGCTCGCGGCCTTGATCTTCAGAACCTCGGCCTCGTCATCCACGCCGACCTGCCACGCGATCCGCAGACCCTGCTCCACCGTTCCGGCCGTACAGGCCGCGCGGGCCGCAAGGGCGTCAGCGCGCTTCTGGTCGCGCCGAAAGGCCGCCGCCGCGTCGAACGCCTGCTCAATGATGCCAAGATCGACGCGACCTGGGGCAAGCCGCCCACAGCCGAAGAGATCAACGCCCTCGATGACGCCCGCCTGCTCGCCGATCCGGCCCTCAGCCGCCCGATCCACGAGAGCGAAGCCGAGATGATCGCCAAGCTGATCGAAACGCACGGCGCCGAACAGGTCGTCGCTGCTTTCCTGCGCAAGAGCCGCGAAGGCCGCTCGGCACCGGAAGACCTACGCGATGTCGACGATCGCGCCCCACCGGCCCGCAAGGAACGCGGCGACCGTTCTGACTGGACCGATCGCAATGACAGCGGCCCACGTGAGAAACGCCCCCGTCAGGAGCGTCAGGGCTTCGAGAACGCCGCCTGGGTGTCGCTGAACATTGGCCGCAAGAAAAACGCTGAAGCCCGCTGGCTCCTGCCCATGCTCTGCAAGGCGGGTGGCCTCTCCCGTGAGGATATTGGCGCAATCCGCATCAACCCGGCCAACACGCATGTCGAGCTGACCCGCGAGGCCGCTGACCGCTTCTTCGCGTCCCTCGGTGAAGGTGCCTCGCTCGAGAAGGGCATCCGCGCCTTCCCGCTCGACGGCCCGCCTGCCAAGGAGTTCGATGACGAGCGCCCAGCGCGCCCGGCCCGTCCACCGCACGTCAAAGCGCCCTTCAAGAAGGCTTCGGCCAAGGGCGAAGGCAACTGGAGCCCCGACGCCAAGCCGGCCTACAAGTCGAAAAAGCCGAAATGGGAAGAGGGCGGCCCTGCCAAGCCCCCCAAGGATCCATCGCTGGCTGACTACATCCAGCACGATGGCCCGAACGACAAGAAATCCTACAAGGCCAAGCCGAAACCGGGCGGCGCAGCCTCCGGCGGCAAGCCCCCTTTCAAGGGTAAGCCAGCCTTCGCAAAAGGCGGCAAACCGGCAAAAACCTTCAAGAAAAAGCCCCCTCAGGGCTGAGGCTGAGGCCACCGCCTGAAACGGCAGGAATCACACTGAATAAGCCCCTGTTTTCATTGCGGAAAACGGGGGCTTTTTTGCACTGCTAAATAGGGCCCGATTCATTTCCCTTATGGGTCAAAACCCCCTATATTTACGGGGTTATCTGACGAATCGACGAGGATGCTGGAATGGCCGACGAAATCATGGGCGAAACCCCCGAATATGGCGCAGACAGCATCAAGGTCCTGAAGGGCCTGGAAGCGGTCCGCAAACGCCCGGGCATGTACATCGGCGACACCGACGACGGCTCAGGCCTCCACCACATGATCTACGAAGTCGTCGACAACGCGATCGATGAGGCCCTTGCTGGCCATGCCGACCGCGTCACCGTCACGCTCATGCCCGATGGCAGCGCCGAGATCACCGACAATGGCCGCGGCATCCCCGTCGGCAAGCACACCGGCGAAGGCGTCTCCGCCGCCGAGGTCATCATGACCCAGCTCCATGCCGGCGGTAAATTCGACCAGAACTCCTACAAGGTCTCCGGCGGCCTGCACGGCGTCGGCGTCTCGGTCGTCAACGCCCTCTCCGACTGGCTCGAGCTGACCATCCACCGCGAAGGCAACGAACACTGGGTCCGCTTTGTGGACGGTGGCCGCGTGGAAGCCCCGCTTATCACACGCGGCCCTTCGCCGATGACCGACAAGGGCAAGCCCTATACCGGCACAGCCGTGCGCTTCATGGTCTCCGCGTCCACGTTCACGATGACCGACTATGACCGCAAGACGCTGGAACACCGCCTGCGCGAGCTGGCCTTCCTCAACAGCGGCGTCCACATCATCTTCCGCGACGAGCGTGAAGCCGACGTCTACGAGATCGACCTAATGTACGAGGGCGGCGTGAAGGCGTTCGTCCAGCACCTGGACCGCCAGAAGACGCCGATCGTGCCAGACCCGATCTATGTCATCGGCGAGAAGGACGGCGTCACGGTCGAGGCCGCGCTCGAGTGGAATGACAGCTACCACGAGAACGTGCTCTGCTTCACCAACAACATCCCCCAGCGCGACGGCGGCACCCACCTTGCCGGTTTCCGTGGCGCGCTGACGCGCATCATCAACAAATATGCCAACGAGACCGGCATCGCGAAAAAGTCCAAGGTCGAAATCTCGGGCGACGATGCCCGCGAAGGCCTCACCTGCGTGCTCAGCGTCAAAGTGCCTGACCCGAAATTCAGCTCACAGACGAAAGACAAGCTTGTCTCGTCCGAAGTGCGCCCGGTCGTGGAATCGCTGATGGGCGAGAAACTGTCGGAATGGTTCGAGGAGCATCCGAAGGAAGCTCACGAGATCATGATGAAGATCGTCGAGGCTGCTGCGGCCCGCGAAGCCGCCCGCAAGGCGCGCGAGCTGACGCGCCGCAAGTCTGCGCTCGACATCACAAGCCTGCCCGGCAAGCTTGCCGACTGCCAGGAAAAAGACCCGGCCAAATCCGAAATCTTCATCGTCGAGGGTGACTCCGCTGGCGGCTCCGCCAAGCAGGGCCGCAGCCGAGACAATCAGGCCATCCTGCCCCTGCGCGGCAAGATCCTGAACGTCGAACGCGCCCGCTTTGACAAGATGCTGTCCTCCGATCAGGTCGGTACGCTGATCATGGCCCTCGGCGCTGGCATTGGCCGCGACGAGTTCAACATCGAGAAGCTGCGCTACCACAAGATCATCATCATGACCGATGCTGACGTTGACGGCGCGCACATCCGCACGCTGCTGCTCACCTTCTTCTATCGTCAGATGCCAGAGATTATCGAACGCGGCTATCTCTACATCGCCCAGCCACCGCTCTACAAGGTGACGCGCGGCCGCTCCGAGCGTTACATCAAGGACAATGCCGAACTCGAAGCCTACCTCATCGGCGAAGGCACGACCGGCGAAACGCTGATCCTCGACGATGGCACACAGATCGCCAGCGAAGACCTGCGCGACCGCGTGCGTCAGGCCGCCAACTTCCGCTCTGCCCTGCGCCGCCTCGCGCTGCGTGCCCCGGCCGACCTCATCGAACATGCCGCACTTGCCGGCGCGATGAGCGCCAATGCCGCGCCCGAAACGGCCGATGCCACGGCTGCACGCCTCAACCTCCTCGCCGAGGAAGGCGAGGACACATGGGAAGGCAAGTTCGAAGACGGCAACCTCATCCTCCACCGCACGGTTCGCGGCGTCGACGAAGACGCTGTCCTGCCAGCGGCCCTGCTCGCCAGCCAGGATGCGATCCGTCTTGCAGAGCGCGCTGCCGGCCTCGCCGAGATCTACGCGAAGCCCGCCATCCTGCGTCAGGAAAAGGGCGGCGACGTTGCCGTCAACGGTCCGGCTTCCCTGCTTGACGCGGTGCTGAATTCCGGCCGCAAGGGCCTCAAGGTCCAGCGCTACAAGGGCCTCGGCGAAATGAACGCCGACCAGCTCTGGGAAACCACGCTCGACTCCAACGCGCGCACCCTCCTGCAGGTCAAGGTCGACCACGCCGACGAAGCCGACGAAATGTTCACGAAGCTAATGGGCGACGTCGTCGAACCTCGCCGCGAATTCATCGAGGAATTCGCGCTCGAAGCCGAGGTGGATGCGTAACCTCACAGCCGTGATCCCGGACTTGATCCGGGATCTCAGGCGAGGGATTCCCGTCGCCACCGCATGAGCCCCCGGGTCGGGCCCGGGGATGCGGCGTGAGGGAAGTAAACTCCTGATCCAATTCCTGCTCGCTTACGTAAACCGCCCCATGACCATACCTTACGAAACCGGCACACGCGTCGAATGGGACTGGGGGCGCGGCACGGCGCAGGGCTTCATCACCGAGACCTTCACCCAGCCCGTCGCGCGCATGCTCAAGGGCGCCCACGTCAAACGCAACGCCACCGAGGACAACCCCGCCTATCTCATTCGCCATGACAGCGGCTCAGACGTCCTGAAAAGCCATTCCGAACTGCGCGAGGCCTGAGCCTCTAGGCCAGCCGCATCTCCACGCCCGCCACGCGCACGCTGCGCCCGTCCACCTCCAGCCCCGCGTCCTTCGCGCGCGCCAGCACGGCCTCGCCGTCCGGAAGTGACAGATCAAACGCGACCAGCCGCTCAACGTCCCCCTGGCTGAACACGATATCCCCGTCATCCATCTTCAGCGCATGGCCGCTGCCGCCCGCGCCAAGTGCGCTCGCCCAGCGCGCCATCAGGCGCGTAGGGTCCGGGCTGGTCAGCTCCGCGCCGATCAGCCGACCGACAGCGCTGCGCTGGCGCCAGTCCGGCCCGGCCCAGCGCCACTCGCCTGCGGGTTTGGGCTGGTCCACCGAGACAATCGCGCCGCCAAGGTCTGCCGGGTGCAGATGGCTCGCGGAAATGTCCTTGAGGTCAATATCCCACACCCGGCGAATGCCCAGCGCGTCCACCCGCGCCCGCGTCGCCGCCAGGTCCTCCACTTCAAAGATCGCCATGTAGCCGCCCGGCCCGCCGCGCGTCATGAACCGCGCCGCCGGCGCCGTCTCCACTGTCGGCACCACAACCTCAAGGAACTGGTCGCCAATCGCGAACACGCCATTCACCAGCCCAAACTCCGCCACGCCGGGATCAGGGAATGGCGCCTCAAGCCCGAACACGGCTTTCAGCGTATCGATCGTGTCAGTCGTCTCGCTGGCAATCACCAGCTGGCGCAGGCGCGGAAATGTCATGAACGTGTCCTCCGGGGCATGTTTTTGACAGCATCAGGCCACGCGCGCGCCATTCGTGCAAGGCTGGACACTTTCGGTCTCTATCCGGGCCGTATTCGGGCATCTTTCGTACAATCATTCGGACATCGGGTGCCGGCGCCTTTCCCTCACTTTATGCAACGCTATCACACACGAATTGACCCCGGCCCCGATCAGCGTCACCTGTCCGCCATGAGCAAACATTCCCACGGCCACGATCACGACCACGCCCATGATGACGGGCATGGCCACAGCCACGACCATTCCCATGGCGCTGACATGACAACGGCCGACAGCCGCCGTCGTGTCGCAATCGCTGCAGCTTTGACCGGCGCCTTCATGTTCGCGGAAGTCGCCGGTGGCCTGATCTCCGGTTCGCTCGCGCTGCTCGCCGATGCTGCCCACATGCTCACCGATGCCGGCTCTCTTGTCCTCGCCTGGGTCGGCTACAAGCTGGCTGATCGCCCGGCAGACCCGCAGCGCTCCTTCGGCTTTGCCCGGATGAAAATCCTCGCCGCCTTCACCAACGGCATCCTGTTGATTTTATTGGCCATCTGGATCGTCTGGGAAGCCGTCCACCGGCTCCTGGACCCCGTCGATGTGATGGGCGGCATGCTTATGGGCGTCGCTGTCGGCGGCCTCATCGTCAACATCATCGCCTTCCTTGTGCTGCATGGCGGCAGCAAGGATGACCTCAACATGCAGGGCGCGCTCTGGCATGTGGCGGGCGACATGCTCGGCTCTGTCGCGGCCATTGTCGCCGCCGGGGTCATTCTCGCGACAGGCTGGATGGCGGCAGACCCGCTGCTCTCTGTGCTGGTTGCGCTGCTTGTCGGCTTTGCGGGTGTGCGAATCGCCCGCCAGTCAGGCCACATCCTTCTCGAAGGCACGCCGGAAGGCCTCTCTTCTGCAGACATAACTGCAGATCTCACCGCCAACGTGGCGGGCGTCGCCAGCGTCTCCCACGTCCACGCCTGGGCCCTGACAGAGACAAGAAACCTGGTCACGCTGGAAGTCACCGCCCATCCCGGCGCCTGCATCGAGACCGTCCGGCGCGACGTGAAGTCCCGCCTCGCAGACGCCTTCGACCTCAGCCACGCCACGGTGGAAGTGGTTTCAAAGCCGCTTTAGCCCTTCTACACGGGCACATGAGACACCGCGCCCCTTTTACTTTGGGCCGCGAGTCGCCATACCTGTCCTGAACAGTTTCCACGCCCCTTCAGGGAGGCCCCGATGCCCGATACAGATACGAATACCCGCCACGCCGAAATCCTAATCATCGGCTCCGGCCCCGCTGGCTGGACCGCCGCCGTCTATGGCTCCCGCGCCATGCGCGACGTTCTGGTTGTCACCGGCATCCAGCCCGGCGGTCAGTTGACCATCACGACCGAGGTCGAGAACTGGCCCGGCGAAAGCCAGATCATGGGCCCCGCGCTGATGGAAAAAATGCACGAACACGCGCTCGCCATGGGCGCCAAAGTCGCTGACGACCATATCGCGAGTGTCGATTTCGACGTGCGCCCCTTCCGCGCCATTGGCGAGAGCGGCACGGTCTACACGGCCGATTCCATTGTCATCTCCACCGGCGCGCAGGCCAAATGGCTGGACCTTCCCTCCGAGCAGAAATTCAAGGGCTTCGGCGTCTCCGCGTGCGCCACCTGCGACGGCTTCTTCTATCGTGGCCGCGAAGTCCTCGTCGTCGGCGGCGGCAATACGGCCGTTGAAGAAGCCCTTTTCCTCACAAACTTTGCCTCCAAGGTCACGGTCATCCACCGCCGCGATCATTTCCGCGCCGAGAAGATCTTGCAGGACCGCCTGTTCAAGAACCCCAAGGTCGACGTGCGCTGGAACACAACGCTCGAAGACGTGCTTGGCGACACCGACCCGCTCGGCGTCACGGCTGCCCGCCTCAAGAATCTCGAAACCGGCGAGACCGAAGACCTGCCCGTCCACGGCATCTTCATCGCCATTGGCCATGCCCCCGCCACCGAATTGTTCACCGGCAAGCTGGCGATGAAACCGAACGGCTATCTCATCACCGCGCCCGATTCGACGGCGACGGACATTCCCGGCGTGTTCGCCGCTGGCGACGTCACCGACGAGACCTATCGCCAGGCCGTCACGGCTGCGGGCATGGGCTGCATGGCCGCGCTCGAAGCCGAACGGTTCCTCTCCGAACAGGAAGCGCATGCCGAGGCCGTCGCCGCTGAATAGGCGCTACAGCATCCCTTCTGCCAGCGCCTCGATATCGCGATTGTCCTGCGTCGACATCGCACCTGCCAGCGTGCGCGCCCTGTCCTGCATCGCGCGCTCAAGTGCATCGTCGACCGGCGCAGCCAGCGCCGCCTCCAGCGCAGCGGAAATCTCGGCGCGATATTTGCGGGCATTGAGGGTCGCGAGCGCACGCGCGAACTGCCAGTTCAGCGCTGCGTCTCCCGGTGAGGCCGCCGCAGCTGCCGCATAATGGGCTTCGGCCGCGTCATGGCTCGCCCCCATGATCATTGCGCCCAGCACGCCGCCCCGGCGCATCACTTCCAGGTTCCATACGGCCAGGAAGCCATGCGCATAAGCGTTCTGCGGATCGTCCTGCAGCACGCTTTCTGCCAGCTTTCGGGCCTGCTCGCCATAACCGGAATCACGCGCCTCCCTGAGGCTCATCGGCCGCGCCATCAGCGACAGCGCAATCGCTTTCTGCAGGCGCCCCTCGATATGGCCCGGATCAACCGTCAAGGCGGCATTGGCCTCATCCAGCGCGCTCTGCAACAGGCCGTGCGCTGGCTGGCTATCGCCACTGATGGCCTTGGCCAGCAGACTGCGGGCGCTGAAAGCACAGGCATCTGCCCCGCGATCTGCTGCCGCATCGGCCACTGCAGCATCGTAATGACCCGCCATATAGGCCTCCACAGCCGCCTGGCTCTGGGCCATGGCAGGCTGGAATACAGCGAAAAGACAGCTCATCAGGAACAGCATCACGGCGCGTATCATATGGTTAAACTAGTACGGTCGGAGAGGTTCGGCCAGCGCAATGCAAATTGCCTCGCAAAAGCAGCAGGAGACATGCTTGCGAGGCGGCCCGCTCCCGTGTAAGAGGCGCCCTCGCATCAGCGAAACGGTTCGGTAGCTCAGCTGGTTAGAGCGCGCGACTCATAATCGCGAGGTCGGGAGTTCAAGTCTCCCCCGAACCACCACTCACCTCCTTGTTTTTGTTCGTCTTTTAATCTTTCGATCAAAAACTCGGACATTGAACCGGCACGCAACTGACACGCGACACGGCTCAGGAAGTCATCGATAGCGGCGGTCGATTTGAACAAGTATGAGGGGTCAAAGGGAGCATAGATCTCCGTGGTGCTCACATCGGGCGTCTTGTGACCGAGCTGAGCGGCCACTTCCCAGGCAGGAACACTGCTTTTCCGCAGCCAACGCGCCATCGTATGACGCAGGCCATACGGTTGCACAGAGTCATCCAGCTTCAATGATTTCCTGAGTGTGCGCCATGTCGTGCGAATGCTCGAAACCGGAGCGCCCCTGAACTGGACAATTGTTTCGGCGGACGACGCGTTACGGAACTCCTGAAGCCAAGGCTTCAGGCTCGGCGGCAATTTGATGGTGGGCCTGAACTTCAAGGTCTGTTCCCGGCCCTCGGGATTCAAGTGGATCAAGTCGTTGGCTAAATCCACCTGGTCGAACCGCAAGTCCAGTACCGCCTTGTTCCGACCTGTCGTCGCTATCATCAGGACGATAAACACCTGAAGGTGATAGTCGGCGGCTGCCAACATGCGGGCGACTTCTTCGATTTCCAGCGGTCGTCCTTTCGGCGGCGGAGTCGGCACCTTCACCAGCTCAATATAAGGGACCGAAGCAATCTCGCCTCTCTTCCAGGCCCAGTTGATCGCAGCTTTGCCAATGGTCAGAGTTTGTCGGATCGTATTAGAGCCGAGCTTCCGGTCTACTCGGAGGTGCTTTTGGAAGGCCTGTTGTCGCGGCATGGCACAAGCTTCGGAAAGCGTGGCTGTTCCGTGGAACTCCAGCCAGTATCGAAGAGCGCGTTCGATGTTTCCATGACTGCGCACACCAGAACCGTAATGCTCAAAATAGCGGGCGAACAATTCCGCAAGAACCGCTTCGGTTGGCTGTTCGTCCTTTTTTGTGTGATTCAACACGAACCAGTCAGTCAGGACTTTTTTCGCCTGTTCAAAATCCGCTGTGCCGAGGCTAGCGCGGCGTGTCTGTCGACTTTCGGGGTCGAACCATGTCCGATACCAGGCTTCACTCCCCCTGCGCTTGGAGAGCCAAAAGTCTCCGAGCTGGAATTCCCGATCGTTGGTATATCTGGGCATTCTGGCTCCTCCACAGACTGCAACAGGAAGTCGACGAGCTGATAGCCGAAATAGGCAATCTTGCGCGGCGACATTCGAACATATGAGATACCTCCATTACTGCGCAGTCGCCTCAGCGATACAAGAGAAAAATCGAGTGCACGGGCCGCGTCTTGTTCGGTATAGCGCCTGTAAAGAGTGAGCCCATGTGCTTTCGCGATGCTCTCATGGAAAGGCGAAAGATTGAGCTCCTGTCCCATCAACGCGCCTCTGCCTCTTGATGCCTGGAGGGGCGCTGAACAAAATCATCCTCACTGAACACCGCATCCGCCAGCGCCTCACCAAGCAGTCTGCGCCCGGACCCCAACCGGTTCTGAACAGCCTTGCGAAACTGAGCATGGCGTTTCTTCGTGTCTGCAATCGCAGCTTTGATCTGCTCATCGGTCATCGGTGGTGAGAACAGGAGTTCATACCAGGCGATGAGGTCGGTCATTTCCATATGCGCCTGCTGGTCGCGCTCGATGCGCGCAAGCGTACGCAGGATGTCGTCCTGGCGCCTGATCATGCCGGACTCGCGGGCATGGTCGAGCGCGAGGGAGAAATACGCCTTCAGCGCCATTTCGATGACTGCCGATTGCGACTGGCCGGGTTTCGATCCAGCGGCAACGACCTTGGAGTGAAGC